>LNAP01000969.1_pt1 | contig 32181 bp, 35 predicted proteins | sample 602601 | NCBI WGS metagenome assembly LNAP01 (sample SAMN02440304, study PRJNA202911) | soil metagenome | biome: Subtropical and temperate rainforests or woodlands; isolation source: soil samples (1 kg each in a 20% v/v slurry with milli Q water) were... ...
GAATCTCGCTCGGTGCAATGCGCTCTATCTCCTGCGCCAGCAGACCAATGGCAATTTCACTTAACACAAAACTACCGGATGCCAGATTCAGGCGCGCCAGGCCAACCACGCCATCGGCCTGAAAAATACTGAGTAACTGGTTATCGCGTGACTCATCCAGTAAAGCTGTATCTGTCAGTGTGCCCGGCGTGAGGATACGCGCGACTTCACGCGCCACCGGCCCTTTACTGGTTGCAGGGTCGCCCACCTGCTCGCAGATAGCAACTGCTTCGCCCAGCTTGGCGAGCTTGGCCAGATACTGTTCTGCCGCATGGTAGGGCACCCCGGCCATTTTAATCGGCTGGCCATTGCTGCTACCGCGCTGCGTGAGGGTGATGCCTAGCAATTTAGATGCTTTTTCAGCATCTTCAAAAAACAGCTCGTAAAAATCACCCATGCGGTAAAACAGCAGCATGTCAGGATGCTGTGCTTTCAACCCCAGATACTGGCGCATCATGGGGGTGTGATTCTCAGAAACCCCGGAAATACTAGCTATATCATTGTTTTCTATATTTTTTTTCATTATGCGTATCGAAAATTTAGGCTCAAGTGAGCTCACTCAAACCCACTTAAACTAATGTGAGCCCATAATTTTGTAGCCCATATGTAGCCCAATGTACAATTGGATAAATAAAATGCATAATTGGGCTACATTTAAAATCTTGTCATAAAAGATATATTCTACAGATGAAAACAACGCTAAACCAAAATATTGTGCTCCGGCTCGTATTAGATAAAAAACCCTACGGCGCAATCGGCGGCAAGCTTGAATTTACTGATAATGACAGCGGTCAGCCTTACATCCTGTTTGACGACCACCGAGACGCGCCTACCGGTTTTGGTGTTAAGGTAGCTAAAACCAAGAAAACTTACATCATCCAACGACGCCTGCCTGACGGTAAAGTTATCAAAGCAAAAGTAGGAAACGTCTCAGACTTTACCAGCATCGAGGTCGCCAGAGACAAAGCACGTAACCTGGTGCAAGTGGCAAAAGAAACCGGTAAAAATCCAAATAGTATCGAACGTAAGAAGCTAGCAAGCGAAATCACCTTATCCGAAGCGTTCACGCAATACCGGGAATTCCTGCTAGGGCGCCCCAAACCAGCAAAATTTAATACCCTAGCCGTACTGGATAGGTCTATTAACAAATTCGAAGACTGGAAAAACAGGAGAGTCAAAGACCTATCCGGCAACGAGATCTCACAAATGTTTGATAGTATCGCGGCGACAAGAAGAACAACAGCTGAGCAGACATTTAGATGGGCTAACGTAGCTGTCAGCCATGCTATCAAACTCGAAATTCATGACGCGGCATCGCATCAAAGAAGTCCGAGCCTTACCTACAACCCCTTTACAATTCTTCAAGTAAACGAGAAATATCGCACTCGTTCGCAGCTTGAGTCAGACTATAAAGCAAAGGGAGTTAGAAAACCTCTCTCACTCAAAGAAAACATGGGGAACTGGCTCAACGCCATCCACGGGCGCCGCGCAAAGAATCGTACTGGTTGCGACTATCTATTCCTGACAACGCTTTGGGGAACCCGAAAGAATGAGGGCGCGAACCTGAAGTGGCGGCATTTAATTTCTGATGCCGAAAAAGCGACATCTTCTTATGTAGACCTGGAAGCTAGGACCGTATATTTCAGAGACACAAAAAACGGCGAAGACCATGAACTCCCGCTGGCAGACGCAGCTTATGAAATCCTCTTGCAACGTAAGCACATCATAAAGAAAGACAAGAACTCCAAATGGGTTTTCCCAGCCGAGTCTAAATTCAGTAAAACTGGTCATTACAGCGACGCAAGCTCACTGATTGACTATATTTGTGAAGACGCCGGCATCAAAAAGATAGGCATGCACGACCTGCGCAGAAGCATGGGCAGAATTGCAGAAGAACTAACAAGTTACTCAATGGTGAAACGAGTTCTAAATCACAGCAACATGAGCGACCCAACGGCGCGTTATACGGAAACAGAATGGCAAAGACTTAAAGAAGTCCTGCAGCGCATCGAACTTCATATTTTAGCAACCGCACCGGTCGTTTTTAATATGCTACTGACGCCAAAATATGCAATGATGTCGGCTGACAAATTGGAATAAGCTTAATGAGCAATATCACTAACATACTGACACACTTTCAGATCGTTAAAGAGATCGCCAGCCTACCTGACTCCGCCATAATGAGCGCTGAACACGCTGCGCTGTTTCTGGGAATCAGCGCAAAGACACTGGCACGTTTGCGCCAAGCAGGCGATGGTCCGGCGTATATTCAATACCCGCAATCTGGCACTAAAGCTCGGAATCAGCGTGTAAATTACACCATGAGCAACTTAAAAGCATGGCGGGATAAACATACCATCACTTCAACAATGGATGCAGCTGTGAGGCGAGGTCTAGCATTTTCGAGCATAAGCGACTTGATAACTCCTCAGCCATTCTGGGTTATCAATAACCAGGTAACCAACCATGTGTTTTGTTCCACTCCAGAGCAATTTAGAGAAAATCTTAATAACCCGGAAGCCACAGTTAGCTTCATGACCTGGGATGCAGCATTAGGCAAACAGTGGATTAACAATCAAGCGCGCGAACCGTTTTTTAATAGCTATACCAAGTTACTCAAAGGGCTGATTGACGCTGTGAAACATTAACGTTTATTCATATGAATAAACGTTAGAGGACAAATAATGTCTGCATATGCGAAACATTATATTAAATGTTTCTTTCTATTGCGCTTCATTTGGTCCAACGTACTTGTATCAATCAGCAATGCAATAACAAGTCTAGTAGCATCCTGGGCACTAAAATCAATATGGTTTTCCTCAATGAATTTAACCATTTCACGCATCGCTTTAGTATCAACATTATGTTTTCTAGACACGTGCTTTGCCGTACGACAATGGCTTAATAATGTCATAGGATATGCACGTGTTGGAGAGCTAAGTCCATTACAGCAATCACATTTTTCACTTTCACTTGGATAAAAGCGTCCAGCACGGTCAGTTTTTCCATCAGGCCTCTCTTTTCTCGATTGACGCATAAGAAACCTAATCGCAGCTGTAATCGTGCTGGGGTCGTTTGCAGGCTTATTCGCAGTAGAGTTTGTTACATTATTCATAGTGATCTTTTCGTTGTTATCTGATTGCTGATAACGAAATTATATTGAGAATATTCACAATGATATCGATGGATAAACGAGGCTTTTACCCATCTTTTCCATAGATATGCATGGCCCACGTCTCGCTAGAATGCTCACCCAGCATCTGGCAATAAATAGCATCGCAACACTGTTCATATTTATTGAAAACCAGATTAATCGTGACTTTCCTAAAGGAGACTTAATATGCGTATTGACATAATGCATGCATTCAACACCACCCCCAAAAAACCTGATTTTGTTCTACCTGGCTTTGTAGCTGGCACCGTAGGACTGCTTACTAGCCCAGGTGGCGCAGGAAAATCCTTCTGGATCACTGAAGCTGCTTTGTGTGTAGCTTCGAGATCTGCTAACGAATCTTTACTGAATCTGCCAATTACCAATCACGGCCCTGTGGTCATATTGAATGGTGAAGACCCAAAAGATATGATCCATGAGCGTCTGCATCACATGGGATCATATCTAGACATGGAATCACGTGACTCGGTAGATAAGAGCACCATAATAGAGTCATTAAATGGCCAAGGATTGAATATTCTTGACCCAAATAGCCAGAATTGGTTACTAGAATTACTAACTACAAATAATGCACGGTTATGCGTAATGGACACTCTGAGCCGCTGCCATAATGCAGATGAAAATAGCAATTCGGAAATGGCAAAGGTGATGACTACCTTGGAAAGAATTGCCAGGGATTCCGGAACCGCTATCGTGATGGTGCATCACACCTCAAAATTAATGGCGGCCCAAGGTCGCACTGATGAACAACAAAGTGCAAGAGGAGCTTCTCTTTTGGTGGACAACGCTCGCTGGCAGAGTTTTATTGCTGTGATGTCTGAAGCCGAGGCCAAGAAACAGAAGATCAGCCTTAAAGACCGAAAACAATATGTTAGATTCGGGATTAGCAAACAAAACTATGGAGTTCCATTTGAGGATCAATGGTATAGGCGCTGTCATGGAGGGGTGTTCATACATACTAGCCGCTCAGAGGATGATGCAAGATGAGTAAAGCTAAACACAGCTCTTTCTGTATGCTTGATCCAGCACATCTTTTAGATGGTTTATTTACGCCTAAAGCACGCTCTGGTGAAGCTTTATTTGATGTCAAAGGGTTGCATAAGAAAAAACCCATCGAATTTAGTGGCTTGCAGATGTCTGCAACTCATCAGTCTATTCTTCTGGCGATTATTGCGCGCATAGCAAGACAACCAAAGGAAAAACACTTAACGGAGTCCGAAGAAGACAGTAATATTAAAACTGAACTCTTTAGTTTGCTTGCCCCTTCCGGGGAAGCATCACGATTTTCCTTCTCAGTGCTTGAATGCTCCCCATACGCACTTCTCTCCGATGCCGGAATGGGGAAAGGCGGAAAAGATTATCAACTATTGATAAAACTTCTGAGTGAGATGTCTGATGTATCCATGCATCGAGGCGAGGGTCCCAAATCCAGTTCCAGTAAACTAATTGCGTTTAAGGAAGTGGATAACAAAAAACTTGCTATCGGTATCAATTGGCGATTGACCGATTCTGTTTCTGGGAAGCAAAACGTCAATATCTCTTTGGCTGAAAGACGTAGCTTAGGCAACGACCCTATCGCAAAAATCCTCCACACATGGCTGTGTCGTACCATTAGAAAAAACGGTGAGTTAATGGCCGGGCGAGGTGCGGAGATAGATACTCTGATGAGACATATCTGGGGCAATCGCCCTTGCTCAGCAGATGTTATCAAAAAGCGTCGCCAAGCTACTAAACGTGCTGTCAATGAAATAAACAATCTTCCTGGATGGGAAGCTACTATTGAAGACACGCACGTTTTTGTGAGCCGTCCTGCATCAACATTTAATCATAAGGTCTCAGTGTGCTCAGTGAAACAGGATTACCGAAGGACGATGGCTGATAAAATTTCGCGTTAGACCTTTAAACATACTTTTGATATAGAAGTGGGGCATCTTCAACATGCCCCACTAACCCCATTTAAGACCTGCCAAGTCATTAAGTGCTTAGAATCAGTCTGCACATATGCCCATAAATATATGGTTGTTAGAGTAATCGCTTTATGGACGACAGTCTCAAGGAACCAAGACACTGAATCATCAGCCTGACCGTTGTTATCAATTGCAATATATGACATGGCTAGTGTTATGTGCTCTAATCATTACGGTTTGCTTTGCTCAATAGGATACCCCCCAAGAAACTTGGACAAATTATGCCATGTTTTCAATGCATACCTCGATAGCTCGCCCACCTGCCCTTCATTCATAACTTGGAACTAATCCCCTCATAGAGCAAGCCTAGATTAACAACCCGATAAATGTGGATTAGTTACCCGATAATTAGAGATTGTTAACCCGATACTCACCTAAACTTAAATGCCCTGAAAGCCGCATAAACACTAGATATGTAATTATCACTGTCTAAGAATGTTCTAATAACATTCTAATAGGTTTTGGATTTCCCGAACTGCATTTTCGGGTTAAGCCATAATGCTCAGGCTTGTATGCGACGCTGCGACGAATGCGCGCGTCTGATTTGAATAACTAAGACATTAAATTGATTTTAACGACTACAACCCAACCAGGAGAAGGTTATAGATCAAACCTTCCAGCGACTGTAGAACCCACAGTCTATTTTTTATAATGTACTGACATCTCGCGCTAGCGCGCTCAATGTTCCCGAGTTTCTGGCTGGACGGCAAGCCCGCCCATTCTTGAAGAATGCGCGTGCCACTATTTCAATGACTAGGCTAAAATTTTGATTAAAGCTAGCCCTGCGGACGCCGGCATTGCTGGAGCTAAAATGTTATGGAGAGAAATGCTTGGAGCCTGAATCCATTGAGGTTGAACCTAAAATTTACTGTTGATACATCGCAACATTGTGGTGGTTGAGAGAAATGCTAAAACAAAAAGCAAAAACCTACCGGAAAAGGGTCGTGTTCAGGTTAGTGTTCAGGCTGGACGGCAAGCCTGAGCCCCCTGATGGAGCTCAGTCTCACTAATTTTATCAAAACTTAACCCACTTTCAGTTGGTCAGGTTTAGCAAAGCGGATCCCTGAGCTAGGCCAGTCCGAGGGCGGCTATGAGCCCTCGAAGTCATAATCCGCGATAGAATACGGCATCCTAAAGATTTATTAAATCGCACGTTCGCGGCACCAGAAATAAGCCTTCATCCGGGATTCATGTTTACCACTAGTAGCAAAATTCGGCAATTCTTGAAATCATGATTCTTGCTGGCAAAATTTTTATATCAACATAATCAATATGGCCAGCCAAATTCGGGATTTCCCAATAATTTTTAAAAAATTTAATTTAAAAAAATCGAGGAAATTTTAACGGATTCCTTTTAGTAACCGATGTTCTGAAAATTGCTATGCAACAATTAGCTTATGGCCAATAAGCGCTTTAACTGTTTGAAAGCTTGTTACGCAGATATTTATGCTTAACTCACAGTGTTCATTCAGGATGCCGTACAGAAGCACTCAGCATCGTCACCAATCATAGCTTCATCGATTCATTTGGTCGGTAGTTGACTAACTTTTTCTCAATCGCAGAAATCATATTGCAGAACAATAACAGCAGTATAGGCAATGTATTGCTGAAAACTATCATTAGTGTTACTGAGTTCTACACATTAGGCTTTAGTAGAAAGCGTATTTGGTGTTAATGCCATACGCTTCATGCCTTCCGGTCGGTAGTTGACTAACTTTCACAGCCAATCAAATAGCACCCAGATACCCCTATAAGACTATCGCTAAATGACGCGAATCGTTGATAGTCGAACGCCAGAGCTATTTATTGCAGGGAATTAACATAATAATGTCTAATACTACACGCAAAGACTTCTAGAAATGCGTTATTCCAGCTGACGATTATGTATTCGGTCGGTAGTTGACTAACTTTTTGAATCGCATATCTCATGGACGGACTTCGCAAAGTACTTGTTGCTAGGCAGGAATGGGCTTTTCATAATTTATATTTTTCTTGCAAATAAACTCTAGCCAACCTCAATCAGTTTGCAAAATAGATATAGCAATTTATGGCAATGAACAAAAAGTTTCAGCGAAAAACGAGAAAAGGTGCTTGAAAATTAAGCAATGTTCTGTATATCATTGATATTAATGAAATAAACGTTGTTTAAAAAAGACTCAACAGGTGCACCAGTTCCCACTTTTCGCGTAGTAAAACGAGGAGTTCATTTTCAATCACTCCCCATATTGCCGCTCCAGAAGTGCGGTATTTAATGCTGCCTGGACTTCAGTATCTCCTAGTCCGGTTTTGCCGTCACATAAGATCAGGTGCTCCCGGTGTTCTGCCGGCCACGGCTCGGAGCCTGAGTGTAAGTCATCCAGTGCGACCCAGTTAGTGATCCCGTTACGGAAGACGTGCGCCCAGATTTGCTGAAATCGGGTGAGCTTGTGAAAGCGGCTGTATGAGTAGGTGCCAACCTGACGATCTTCGCACCATGTGGTGCCGGTCACGCGATCACGCAAAGCTTGCGGCAGCTTTTTCTTGGTTTTGCAAAATCCAAAATGATTGACCCAGGATGTGCTCAGGATCACCTCGACTTCCGGGTGATAACCGAGAGCCACAATCAGGATATCCGCGTGCATCAGGATCTTGCCAGGCGCGCGCAGCTCAAGCCCGCCGGCTTTGGCTACATAAACCGCATCCGGGTGCAAGACTCCATCAAAATCCAGGTAAAGTGTGGTTGTCATTTATCAGCCATTCTTAGCGCTTCCAATACGCGCTGATTAAATTCAGGATCCAGGGCAAACTCCGCATCAGACCTGGTTAGCGCAAATTGTGGGACATGGCATTTTTCTGCCAGCCATGCAGCTACGCCCTGCGTGCGTGCGATGTCGCGGTCACCGATGATCAGGAAGCCATTCACCCTGATCACATTACAGCGCACAAAATTGACGATAGCAAACGCGTGTTCATGCCTTATCTTATTGCCAGGATTGACGCAATGGACTGCATGCCAACCTGGATAAAGATTAACCTCAGGCGTCATGGCGATAACCGCCCAGTTGGGCCAGCCAGCCAGGTTCTCCGCTTCCTCGCGTGTGCAAATCTGTAATTTCATTGCAGCGTTCCCCATGGTTTCCGGCCCTGCGACCCGCGCCAACTGGTGATCGTCTTGCCGATCGCAAGTACCTTATTCATATCTGGCTCTCCTTCGCGCGGGGTGCCTAGTTGGTAGATAGAATCGCTCAATGTCAGCACGTAACCAGCCTGAAGATCGATGTGCAAGATTGGGCTTGTGGTTCTTATTTTCGTAGTACCTACGACATCGCCCACGAGATGGATGCGCTCAATGCCAAGGTCGGTAATCGTGACTAGGCTCCAGTCATCCAGGATGGCAGTGAGCCTTGCGCTGGCATCGCCGATTTCGGCGCTCCAGATTTTGATTTCGGCAGGCGTAGTGAGCCTGATGCCATTGCCTTCACCGGACTTCAGGAGCACTGCGTTAAGAGATTGCAGGGGTGTCATCACTCTTCTCGTTCTTTTTGTTTGATTAAATCGCTCACGGTCACTGTTCCGGTCCAACTGTCCGGGTCAGCATGAAAATAGCGGTAACGATCTGACACCAGCAACTCGCGCACTCTGGGCGTTTCTTCCAGAAAATCAACCACGCGTCGCATGGATTCCATTTCCGGGTTAACCCCTAACGACTTGAGGTCAGAAGAAATGGCCGGCACACCGGTCTTGATCTCGATTGCCCGATTCAAAACCTGACTAAGTTCAGGATGCTCACGCAATTCTGCAATCACGTAATCGCTCGCCATGATGGTGCCATACTGCTCAAGCAATCCTAACTTGTCTTCGCGTGCCAGGGTTGCCAGCGCGTCCAAATTTGCAATCACAATGATGTTCATTGGTTCAGCTCTCTCAAGGTTTTGGCGTAGCTACTGCGATCCAGGTCACTGCGTGCCAGGGTTTTTATTGGGTGCACCTGATCCGGCATACGGAACGGTTTGATAAGCTTCCAGCTCTCCTGTCCGTCGTAGTCAAAACGCACCAGCCTTGCACCATCGGTAAACGCGATCACGAGGTCGCAGGCTACATTTTGCAAGCCAAAGTCTTCGTCATAGTCAACATCGGCAATCTTCTCGAATTCACGCCATGTGCACCGGTGTCCGGTTTCAGGCGAGCCGATGAATGCGACCTCCGGCAAGGTATGGCCCGAGGTGTAGATGGCCTTTATGGTTTCCTGCAGCAGATTAGTCATTCTTTCGGTCCTAAAAACTCACCCAAGGCCTGCGCGTAGTCCCTGCTGTAGCGCTCAATGGCAGACAAATGGATAGGAACTGGGTAGCCGGCTTTTCGTTCGCCCAATCCAATGCAAATCTTACCTTCCACTAATACGGCGTAGCAGTCCAGGTCAACTTTCAGAACTGGCGGGCTCACCCAGGAATAACACGAGCTGCCGACTGAATCTGGATCATCAGAGCCTAATGTGCCAACCAGGTGAATCTTGCCGGATGCTTCCAGGCTAACCAAGCACCAGTCATTTATCACGCGGTCAGGCTCTTTCTGGATATGCGTATCAAGTATGGTGATATCATCTTTTCCGGCCAAGGTAAACAAGGGCTTATGCCTTTGTTTATCGGCCTTTACCAGCATATCAAAGACATATTTGTTATAGTGGTCATATGTGTGGTTAAACGGCACGTCAAATTGACGCGCAATCCACTTTGCGACTGCTGCCGACCTTGATACGCCCGCTTTGCAATGCACTAAAATCCCGTCCACACCAGGGGCCACTTCTCGGACAAACTGCGTAATTTTTAAACCGTCTGCCTCATTCATCAATACATGAGGCTCACCGCACGGGATATTTGGGTCTACGTCGTGAAAGTGCACACGACATATACTATGCCAGCCCGGCATAAGCTTGGCTTCACCCGGGATTCCTGGTTCAGTAATGCTTACAACAGCCCAGTCTCCCCAGCCTGGCGTGGTTTCGGCGGTTGCTCTGCCAACAAATATCACTTTGGTTACCATGTGAAAATCCTATATAAAATACCAAAAAACTTCAAAATCCCTTATAAATTACCAAAAATTCTCATTTTTCCTTATTAATCGAAAAATAAGTTGCATGAGGAATATGGCGGATGCAAAATAAGTTGCAGCAGAAAAGGCTAGAAAAACTCCGGCACACCGAAAAATGCACCGTAACCGCCGCGGTTAAAGTAACTGCACAACAGCGCAAGCTGCTCAAAAGATGGTTCTCCCTCGCCTTTTTCCACCATAAGATAAAGCGAGCCTGAATGGGTTAGCAGGTAGCCATTTTCCAGGTCCAACTTCACAACCTTACTGGTGATCCAGGTGTTACCTGTGCCATCGCAAATATCACCCAACAGTACCGTCTTTTGCTCTCCGGTCGAGATCGCAACGGTAACGAGGTGCCAGTTCGTGATCACCAGTTTTGGGTAAGCCGCTGCAACCTCGCCCAGGAGGGGCTTGAGGTCATCCTCGGTAGCTTGGCGAATCTGGCAATGCTCGCGGTTCTTCCTGATGATGTCATCAAGGCCCCGTGGGATCAGGGCTTCAATTTTAGTTTTGAAGGCTTCATCTATCATTTGATACACTCCCACAAAACCTTGGCGGCCATCACCGCGTCATCCATGCCGCTATGCTGCCGTCCTTCAAATTTGAAGCCGAACCTGGCGCAGGCGTTACCCAGGCCGACACGTTTATTGGCGCGCAGCTTCAAGGTCGCTAGGGCCGAGATGTTCAGGTGCGTAGGCGGCAGCGGGCGCTCGATGTTCTTGCGCTCGCACTCGTCAATCAGCTTAATGCGGTCATAATTTCCATACGACGCCCACATTTTGTTCTTGAAGCCGTAATCGGTTTTCAGGATCTCAATCGCGCGCATGAGGCTAATGCCCTGGTCTACGCCTTCCTGCGTGTGTCCGGTCAGCTCGGTACAGAATGCGCTAACCTCGCTAAACATGGGCTTTACAATGATGCTGCGCGGATCTGTGATGTCGCTGGTAAGGACGTTCAGGCGGCAGACGCCGATCTCGATGATTTCGGAGTAGTTCATGTACTGTTCCTGCCTGGTTTCCCAACACGTCGACTCTAAATCGATTACGATCACTTCGTCATATTTGTTATCTGCCATATTATTCTTCCTTGTTTTTATCCATGCAGCCCGGGCACAGAACGCGCACCTTCCCGCCCAGTATCATTTTCCTGCCTCTTGCGCCGCAGTTGTCGCACGCGATGCTTGCCCATTGTTGATATACCAGAATTGCCCGGTAAACCCTAAGCTCTGATTCCGGTTCTGCCACAGCGCGCACGTCCAGCAACCCGTGATCATTCCTGATTGCGAAGATTTGAACCTTGCGATCGCGCATTGCTGTCAACATGCGCGCAACCACGGATTTCCAGCCTTCCGGGAAGTCAAAACTGCCAGCCCTAAAGCTGCCGCATACTTCCAGATTCAGGTTTTGGCACAACTCGCGTGTAAATTGCTCGGCGTTAAATTCCGCGGTCATCTTAAATCTCAATAACCAACTTCGGGTCGAACGAATAGTTCTCTACATCACCTTCATACTGACTGTAACCGCGAGGATTGCAGATAACCTTGGTACCGTTCTTCACGTAATCCAATGAATCGTGCGTGTGACCATGGATCCATAAATCCATCTTGCCAAATAGGTGATCCAGATTGCTGGCAAAACATGCCGAAAGCAGGTCATCCTTATAACGCTCGACGACGCTTTCAAAGCTTGGCAGGTGATGCGTGATCACCACGGTTTTCCCATTGAACGGCTTATCCAGTTTACGCGTCAGCCATTCCAGCGACTGTTCATGCAGCTCCACGGAATCGCGGGGCCTGAACACGTCGCCATTACCGCAGCGGATGATCCGGAAATCATTCAGCCATCTAGCCTCGGCCAAACACTCAAAACGTTTGGCTTCTCCGAACAAGCGGAAATCCGTCCACATAGTCGTGCCTAAAAATCTCACGTCATCAATGACAATCTCATCGCAATCCAAAAAGAACAGGCGCTGCTCAACTTCGAATGCCTTCTCCGGCGAGCATAATTGGCGCAGGGTACGGCGGATCGTGTCGATGTTATGGTGATAAGCCTCATGGTTACCCATGACATACAGGATCTTGGATTTTGTGATCTCAAGCAGCTGCATCGCGTACTCAATGCCCTTAATGCCAACGCCGATGTCCCCGGCGAGCACAATCACATCAGCGTTCAACACTTGGATGTTGTATGCCGAAAATTCAATGTGCAGATCACTTAAAACGTGAATTTTCATTAGTGCCCTTCTTAGAAATTATCAAGCCACGTGTTGGTTTTATTGCTAGCTGTGTCAGAAGTGATTACTTTATCCAAGCAGTCATCACAGTAAATCTCAACCCGCTTATTCAGGACGACTCTGGTTCCCCGGTTACTGCCACACCCAAAGCAGGTATGCTGTGATTTACGGCGCATATTGTGCAGATCAATCATGAAAGACTGGTCGCTGAAGGCACTTAACTGGCAGCTACACTCAAGGCTTCCAAAGGATTCCTCTACATAAATAATATGATTTTTGCCATCCGGTTGCTTGGCTTTATGCTTAAGGTCTTTAACTAGCTTTTGCCAGCCCGGTGGAATTGCAGGGTCATCTTCAAACTCAACAGATTCAATTACTTCTGTTGTATTTTTATTGTCAGCCACATTAAACTCCTTTAGCTAAATAAAGCCCATTCTTAAGTCTGTTTTCCTTTGGAATTGTTCAACCTGGACATCATCAGGCATTACAGTAGAGCGATTTCCCAGGAACGCCTTGCTGCAGGCTTCAGTCAGTTTTCTCTTTACCGCTCTCGGTGACAATCCATCAAATATTGCAACAGTTTCATCCGGCAGGTTTTCATCAAGTAAACTTCCATACGCCTCAGTGTTTCTGATTCCTGCATAAATATTTCTGATCACCAAGGGCATTTGCTCTCTTGTGGGCTGTTCAATATGAAAGAGCTTGGCTCGCGATAAAATGGGAGCCGGAATATTCGCGATATTATTAGCAGTCATGATCCAATTAATGTTGCTTGCATCAAGTTCCAAATCTAGCGCTTCATCCTTAAATCTCATCGCAGAATGCTTTTCCATCAGCGGGTAAAATGGTCCTAAAACATCGTATTTATAACCCCCTGAAGCTTTGTCAATTTCATCAAGCAATATCATTGGATTAGCAATTTGTGATTCAGCGACTGTCCTGCAAATCATTCCTATACTGCCCTCTGACCACTGTAATGATCCACCTGACAAAACAAAACTGGCAGTCACAGTCGACATATTTACTTCAGCATAATGAAGGTCCATTGCTTTCGCTGCTTCATGTGAGAAATACGTTTTACCTAAGCCTGGATCGCCACCAAGTAATACCGGTGAGGACTGAAATGATGTACCAAGACGCTTTGAAATAGATGCCTGTAGCCGCCAGTACTGGATCACCTGACTAAAATTCGGAAAGCGTGTTTGCAGATCATCAAAAACAGAATTATCTGCACCCATAGCAAGTCTTCGTTCTGGGTTCCATAATTGCTTGAGGATGGGAGCCATCCGCGCCTTGACTCCCTCATCTCGGCGCTTCAGTTCTTGGACACGTTTTTCGAGTTTTACTTTGTCGGTAATCACAACTTTCAAATCTATAGACATAAAAGCCCCCTCACCAATGCTTACAGCATAGGTTGAATTTGCATTAAATTTGATGGAAGTTAGTTAATCAGGGTGAACCCATAGACTCAGGTTCACCTCGTTTAGATTTTCGGCAAGCTTAGATGCCTAATGCTGGCCGTTGCAAGCATCGCAAAGCGTTTCTAGCCAAATGGAATCGCGAACTTTTCCAGGCTTACCGCATTTTTCACATGTCTTTGTCGACTTAACCTCAAACTTGTATGCCATTTTATGCATCTCATCATTATGGTGATGAAGATTGAATCTCATAGATGCGTATTGGGCTTCGACAAATTTCACATCTGGCCAATCATCTCCAGACAAACTTTGGCGTTGAGCAATTGATTCAAGTTCTCGGGATAACTCAACAAGTAGATCAAACCATCCATCATCAATCTGAAAATTAAAACGGGAGGAGTCTTCGATAGGTTTTTTGGCAATCGTGCGATACAGATTCGGAAATGCCTCTATCAATTTTTGGGTGTTCTGCAATTTCATGACATTCCTCGATCTGTTGTAGAAAGCTCAGCTGATATAGAAAGAATCAACTAAACTCAATACGCACATTATAACGTCGAGGCGAGGCTTTGTCAAGAAAAATACGTTTTAAATCAATAACTTATGTATTTTTAAAAGCTGAGAATTATTGTATAAATTTTAAGCAACCTCTGTAACTTTCTGATTTTCTTGACGAAACAGGCACTCAAAAAAATAACATGGGTGCTGCAATTACCGCTTTTCGCATAGTTAATCGCAACCCTATGTTGAGATAACTCTATCCTTTTTAACAAGGCTAGGTGTCTACCAAACAGTGGGTAGTCCTCTTATATCCATGAATGCCATTTGAATGTAGGTGAAAAAACACAACAAAAAAACAAAACAGCTTTAAAAAACCAGATGCCTTTAGCTCATAAAACAAGAAGAAAAATACAAACAACAACAAAACAGCTCTTATCAATCAAACGTTTTTAATCCATTTTTATATCAATATCCTGATAGGTCAGCAGGAATGGCAAGGAAATTAACTGGAATCCCCTACCTTACATTTTTAACCTTTGCCTTATTAATCTGTCCCGGTAATTTGCGAAGGCTGTTTTTGAGCTTCTGCTTATTCCGAACGGGGCGGCATACAACTAAATTAGTTGGCGCCATACTGTCTCCTCCTGACTGCGACAGGTTGCCATAATAACTTTGGGTTTTATCAACACAATGACCTAAGACCATGCTCGCCAGATCTTCATCAGCACCATTCTTGATTGCAAGCTTGCAATCACTGGCCATGGCATGGCGGGCCGAGTAAGCAGTTATTGCCTCTTTTCGGTCAGGCCATAACTTCTTGCCGATTGAACGCATGTAGGTGGTCAGTGAGTTTTTATTGCCGACCCTGACTACCAATTTATTTTTGTTAGGTTGAGTATCCATGTAAGCCAAAAGCATATCCTTAATGGGGTGGTCTGCCACGTTAAAGAAGCGCCATGGTTGACCTGCTTCCGCCTTTACCTTGGCACCACGAATACGGACTCTTAACTGATCACCCATGCGAATGAATGTGATGCCCCGTTGAATCTCTTCAGGGCGGGCACCCGTGAGCATGGCCGAAAGCATTGGTATATGAAACTGACCATGAACTGAAGCCTTCGCCATCAACTCTCGCCAGTTTTTTGGTAAATTACAGAGAGAAGCTTTCTTGCTTTTACGCTTGGATTGGGGAACCCAGCCATTACGGTAATCGGCAGGCATCATCTTTGACAACTCAACTAGTGATATAAAAGTTGGTGAACTGACTATCCTTTCTATGCCTTGCCATGAACCGTGATATTTTGCAGCCTCAACCATATCCAGCTTTCTTTTAATCCATGTTAATGAATATAGACGGACCGAAGTTGCCCGTTTACGCAGCGTGGATAATTTCCGCGCTTTCCTAACCTTTGAAATGATGGTTTGTGCATTTCCAGGAAGATTAACAATACCTGTTGACTTACACTGACCAAATATCCCTTCTGCGACCTCTCTATAATCTAAAGCCGTTCTTATTGCCGTTGTTATTTCAGTTTGTCGCGCGCCACCGGGTTTTAATACACGGTAAGCTTTTAAATTCTGGTTTGCCGATTTTAATAATGCTATTGCTTCCTCAAGTAACTTTTCGATATCATGTTTTTCCATGGTTGACCTCTTCCGTTTCGTTGAAACTCCAGCGCATCTGATTGATGCTCGGCTGGGGTTCGTTGCATTTCATCTGCCACTTCGATGTTCGCAATAACTTGCTCTCATCTTCATGACGCTTCATTCCACCGGTTTCCGAAACCCCAAATCAGATCACCTTCGTGATCAGATTTTTTGTTGTTTCAGAAACCGCCCCCCCTATTATCTGCATGTTTTTATGCTCCAAAATTCCATGCAGATAATAGGTATTCAGGATATCCAGACCATTGTTGGGGAAGCTATTTAAAGCCTCCAAGGCATGATTACCCTGTATATAATCTTTAACGGTAAGCCGGAGAATTTCTGAAGGGTAAACAGGAAATATTTTTTTGATAGACCTATTTCGATACAGGGTCATCCTAAAAATACATAGTTTAGGGTTACTATTGAAGGCTAAATTAACGACATCAGCGACACATGAAGGCGTACATGAATAAAATTTTGATGGCAGGACTAATGCTGGCTTTCTCAGTCATATCTCATGCAGACCTGATCACTGGCCGGGTTGTCTCTGTAACCGATGGGGACACCATTACTATTCTGGATAACACAAACACTCAACACAAAATCAGGCTTGCTGGTATTGATGCGCCTGAGAAAAATCAAGCATTCGGGGCTGCCTCCAAGAAGTCGTTGTCAGATTTGGATTATGGGCAGCAGGTTACCGTTGAATGGAATAAGCATGACCGGTACGGGCGCAGAGTAGGTAAGGTGATCGTTAACGGCATGGATATTAACTTGGAGCAGATCAAGCGCGGGATGGCGTGGTTTTATAAAAGATATCAAAATGAACTGTCACGCCAGGATCGCATTAGCTACGCAGACGCGCAGGATTATGCCAAGCAAGGTCGCTTGGGTTTATGGGCAGATAGTAATCCCATCCCGCCATGGGATTTCCGGAAACAAAACAAGAATAAATAAGCTAGTGTCAGCTAATCCGCCAAGCAGGCAGTAAGGCTTGAATGTTCACCAGCAGTAATCGGCCCTAAGCAGCGGTTGTGAACTCGCTGACCAATCGTAGAAAGGATGCAAAAACCATCCTTTAAAAATCAAGATTATCATGGATAAGCGTCTGACTACTATGAACACACAAAGCAAAACGATATACTCGTTTAAATATTATAGCCAGCTAGGCTTAGACTAACTAAAGAACCAATACGCACCTTTCCAAATATGCCACTCAATCAATTAATGGACACTCGCTCACGATGGTCTATCCTGTCAAAAGTAGACCAATTAGGTGCTATCGATTTTTGGACACTGACGATTAGCCTTGACGCTTTAAGTCCTGAGGATACTGTAGGATTGAGTGTTGACGACCTCCAAATCCAAAGGGACACTATCTTCAACTACGTTGAATATGAGCGCAGAAAAAAAGTGTTGATACTTGCAGCTCACGAATATACACATTTCGTAGATGCTACCTCCTCCCTATGGGGAATGCGTCATCTGAGCTACATCGATTCGTGCCATAACGTCGATATTGGCAACGAAACTCAATTTTATTTTTTAAAGCACACATATGATTACATGCGTTCTATACGACTTCCTGATTACTACACCACAATCAATCTGAAACTCCCTACTCAACGCCCGTGGCGCAGCAATATTACATGCGGAGTAATATTCTCAAGCGACGGGAGAGTTACTGATCGCCCAATCATCTTTGTGAATTTTTTAACCGCGGATGAAAATCTGATCGTCCGCTCACCCCTTTCCGTAGTATCGCTTCTGGAGGCCTCTGCCATGGCCAAGGAGATTGAGGTTCACTTGCAATTGATCGCACACTTACAAGAGCCCGAAAAAACTGTGGAAACACGGCTTTTAAAAGAGGAGCTCCTGAGCTACATCTACAATCCAGAAATCACAGAATATTCCGCATGCTTTCATCTTCTTGCAAATTTGCAGGATGAAAAAGATATTGGCATTGTCGCTCGTGCTGTTGGCATACTATGTCGGATCGTTCTCAATGCGCCCGAAATCGCATTCAAAACCGCAACCAAAAACATTACAGCATACGCTGAGCAAATGAAATTGCACAAAGACAGCTTTGAGGTTGCAAGGATTAAATCTGCGCTAGAAAAACAAAACAGAGGTGCTCTTTATTTTCTGGTTGCAGTCTTACTTCCAAAAAGTGCACTTAAATCACACACGCATTTCATTTCCTCCTTAGAAATTTCATTGAAGTCTATTGGTCTAAGTATTGAGAAACTCAAGCGCGGAGCCTATCAAGAAGCTGAAGATCTTTGGAAGGGATTGTCAACGTCAAAATTACAGTCAATTAGATCTCTTGCTGAATGTGGTTATGAGAATTTTAAAAAGGTCTTTCCTACTGACCTTGAGTATTCGTTAGAACAGCTTGCTCTCCCACCGGCATTGCATGGTGACGACAACATGACGCCATACTTGTTTAGCACTAGTGAAAGAAACACTTTAAGAGCCTTCGATCTTGAGAACGCATATGACGAATTGGTTAATTGCCAATTAAAGGCAGAAAGCTTCGCAGAAGCTTGCATATAGTGTTACATGCCATCGCTTAAATTAATGGGAGTCAGCTTTGGGCCGATTGTTGACCTCTAGAAACCTAAACTAAACGGCAGCTTTGTCCCGCTAATATGCCGAAGACGTGTTAATTCCCAAAGTGGACTGTCAACGTTAGAAAGAACCCGTCGCCGTAGAGTAATGGAGGTTACCAAAAGCGCAGCTCTGGGCGATTGGATTAATGGGCGGGTTAAGTTCCAGCTTAGCCATACCAACGAACTGCTTCGAATAAATGTGGCTCAGCAGTGAGCAGCTCCTGAACAGATTTAATTAATGTGTTTGATATTATAGGATTGCGCGCACCTCTGCGCTCTTGGCCGACAGTGTTTCCACAGAACCCCTCGCCGTCATCAGAGAGTGTCATTGCGATGACTCGGTACCCAATCTCTTTTGGTAAGTCCAGAGCAAGCACTCTGCCTTCTTGCCGTTTAGCACTAAGTAGAGGGAAAGGATCGACCAAATGGTATTCGCCTGTTTCCAGTAACTCACCATTCGGCCCAAGGCTGTTAGAGAGAACCGGAATCTTCCGATGCATTTGTGAGGGCAAAGGCTCGGGCACAGAAATGTGTACTAAACCCACAAATGGGAACCCGTCACGGAGTAACCCAGTGGCCTGCGTTCGGCCCATTGTGTTTGTGTTGCGACCCGGTTTGCTAACCGATGGTCGTACGACTTTTGCTTCAATAGCAATCGTTCGTTCAAATAGGATCTCGTTTTCCGAGAAAGGGACAATCAAGTAGTCTATATCTCCTGGTCGTTGATCTGGTGCAAGCTGCAACTTATCTCGTGGAATGTTAATTCCTATAAACACATCCTGAGCGTAGGCGTTTTCTGGATAAGGAAATGCAGAATCAAGAGCAAAATGAATTGTATTGGCGAGCGTGTGTCGATTGGATGCGATACGCTTAAGAACTTCTGCTTCGGATCTAAGCCAACTGAGCATAATTGCTGACATCTAATGTTCAAGTTCAGAAGCCTTGCGCGGCTTTATGCGCAAGGTTTCCTGCAACGAAGGGTTAGCCGTATATCGCCAGCTCACTTGCTCGTCTTTCTTCATTTGAGTCAATGTCGGAGACAACGACCTCCAGCGATGCAATATAGTAAGACGGGAGCCCGATAGCTCGCGCCCCACGCAATACGTGCTCTTTGTACCAGTCCAACGGGCGGAGGCTTGTATCAGACTTGGTGGCGATGTAGGTCTCAGCGTTGAATGACTCACCAGACACCGAGACAACAGAAACTGTTTGCCGCTCATAGCCATATCCGCGACCTTCAGCTTTATCTAGTTCGGATAACTGATTGGTTTGAATGGAGTAGAGAGCGCCAATGACTTTGTCTTTGGCGTTGCCAGTGTAGGCGGCATCGCATTTTCCCGACCCGTCCTTCTTGCTGGGTTTGTGAAATTTCAGTGCATACCCAATCAGTGCCGTGACGGCAACCAGTTCGGCAGAGGGGACTCTTGTCCTTAGGCGCTCAATTGCCATATTCGAGCCATACGCGAAATAGAGTGTCTGGTCGCTCATACGGCTAACAGTAATTATAGAGACGCATGAGTCTCAATATTAATAATTGCAATTATAAGACGCATGGCTGGATATCCCTGATTTTTATTGGCTTTATTGTTTTTTGAACTCTATATTGAAATATTATTATAAAGTCGCAGTATTATTGAATTGATTGTAATTTAATTTCAATAACATCTGAAATTAATTTGATAAATGACAGGCAGCTTTGTACCGCTAATGCGCCATCTAATTTACCACATGGCAACTTAATCCGCATAGCGGACATTGATAATACTTTAATTAAGTATCTTTTAAGTATTGTCGTATGCAATACCATCTAAAATCGGACATTCTGGACGACTGTCTCCATGACAACAATCAACGAGCTTTTGCAGTTCTGTTTTCATTTCCATCAAGTCATTTATTTTCTGATCCAGTGATTGAATATGTACCTGTGCCATGCTCTTAACTTTGCTGCTAGGCCTGCCTGGGTCAAGCCACATACTCAGTAAGTCGCCAATTTGTTTTACAGAAAACCCCAAGTCTCTAGCTTGTCGAATGAAACGCAATATGTGTACATCCTTATCACTGTATATGCGATAACCAGAGTAAGTTCTTGAAGCAGGAGGCAACAAACCCACACTCTCATAATGACGTATCATTTTTGTGGATATGCCAGAGGCTTTAGATGCTTGCCCAATATTAAAAGTAGTATTCATATGAATTCGTACTCCCCTGCCTATGATTTTGGTTTCCAACGTTTTAACAATAGAGCATTGCTTACGACACTCACTGAACTAAGCGCCATCGCTGCACCTGCAATAACAGGATTCAGCATTCCACTTGCAGCTAGAGGTATACCAAGTAAATTATAAATAAATGCCCAAAACAAGTTTTGCTTGATCTTATTAAATGTCTTTCGTGATACATCAATCGAAGCAGCAACCAAACCAGGATCTGAGCGCATCAATGTAATATCAGCAGTGTGCATTGCAACATCAGTTCCTGAAGACATGGCAAAACTAACATCCGCAGTAGCTAATGCGGGCGCATCATTGACGCCATCGCCCACCATGGCAACTATTCTATTGCCCTTTTTGATTTTCGTAATTGTAGCTGCTTTGGATTCAGGGGTTTGTTCTGCAAAGACATAGTCTATGCCCAACTCACTTGTCACCTGATTGGCACTGATAACATTGTCGCCAGTCAGCAAATGTGTCTTGATATCCTTTTCACGCAAAGCTGATATTGCACTATAGGAAGTAGATTTGATCTTATCTCCAAAAACGAGCATACCCAGTAGTTTCGGATGATTAGCTTCCTTAGCAATTGCCACCCATGAGACAGTTTTTCCATTTCCCTGCATTTCAATCGCATGGGACATCATCGGCTCAATCAAAACACCTAGCTCATCCATCCATCTGTGATTACCAATGTATATGCTTAAATTATCAATAGTCCCTTTTAGACCCTTACCCGGAAAGTCTTGTACATTTGAAGTTTCACACAACTGATAATCATTAAGCTGTGAGTAATAAACAACACTTTTTGCCAAAGGATGTAGGCTATTTTTTTCAAGACTTGCAGCATATGAAAGTAATTTGGCATGATTACCATCCACTGCCAAATATTCTATGAGTGCTGGTTTACCTTCTGTTAATGTGCCTGTTTTATCAAAAACCACATCAGTTGTTTTATGGGCAATTTCCAGTGCATTCGCATCTTTAATTAATATGCCATACTTTGCTGCTACACCAGTGCCTGCCATAATTGCTGATGGGGTTGCTAAGCCTAATGCACATGGACAGGCAATCACCAACACAGCAACTGCATTTAATATTGCATGCTCCCAATTGCCGTGTATTACCCCCCAATACAACAAGGTAAGTGTCGCTATTACTAGTACAATGGGCACAAAAACAGCACTGGCCTTATCTACTGTTTTTTGTATTTCCGGCTTTGCGCTCTGAGCATCTTCTACTAATCTAATGATTCTAGATAATGTTGTTTCAGACCCTATTGCTGTTGTATTCACAAGTAGCAATCCATCTTGATTAACAGAGCCGGCGATGACCTTACTTCCAGCAGCTTTGCTTACTAGCTTACTCTCACCAGTCATCAATGATTCATCTGTATGACTAATACCGTCAACTACTTCGCCATCAACTGGAATACGCTCACCAGGTCGAACAACAATCAAATCTTTTAATTTAATTTCAGAAACAAGCAACTCAGTATCTTGATTGTTTTTCCTTACCATTGCAGTTTCAGGTCTTAATTGTTGCAAAGCACGTATCGCTTCAGTAGTTTGTCTTTTTGCTCTTTTTTCAAGATACTTTCCTAAAAGCACTAGGGTGATAATCACACTTGAAGCTTCAAAATATAAATGCTGGTGTCCTCGAACTAACATATATATAGATAAAAAGTAGGCAGCTGATGTTCCAACTGCTACGAGTAAATCCATATTGCCAGTTTTATTTTGAATCGCCTTCCATGCTGATTGATAAAAAGCAGCACCAATATAAAACTGTACTGGAGTTGCAAGCATTAGCTGAATAAAACCTGAAAGATTCCATGAAATACCTAACAGACTAAAAATCATGGGAATCAATAGCGGAATGGTTAAGATTAATGAAACAGCAATTTTTATAAAATCTTTATTGTTGTCATTACTTAATACTAGGTCATCTTTTGCAGACGTAAGTTTCGCAACATATCCAGCTTTAATGACTGCATCGATTAAGATTTGAGCTGACGTAAATTCTTTTAGAACCACATGCGCACGTTCAGTAGAAAGATTCACATTGACCGATTTCACAGCGGGCAATTTACTAATCGCTTTTTCAATGGTAGCAACACATGAAGCGCAGCTAATACCTTCAATTGCAAGATCAATCGTGTTTATATTGTTTATTTCAGGTGACATGGTCATCTCCTTTATCAAGATAGAGCCGCCACTTTAAAGATTACAATGATGGGAAGGTCAAGCGAATTTATTTTTATCTATTCCTATTGACCTTCCAACGCTTGTAATCATTAGCATGAGACTCCCTGTTAATTTTTAAGGAGTTAAATCATGTATCAACTGAACATACCCAAAATGAATTGTGGAAGCTGTGCAAATAAAATCAAAAACGCATTGCTGGAATTGGATGATGAGGCAGCAGTTAGTTTTGATGTTTCAAAAAGGGAAATTTTGATCGAGACAGATGCTTCAATTGATGATGTTATAAATACATTAAGTGTTATTGGGTATCCAGCAAACTAGCATTACATCGTTTTAGTGCGGATTCATTGGCACAGTTGCTGGTGGATCCGCAAAGCTGACAGCTTAAACAGTTGATAGACTTTATTTAGCCTAAAGTGAACATTCAAATAGTAATTTTTTAAACTTAATCGAAATAGCGTAAACTGACAATTATGGAGTTTATTAAATTAAAATCTTTACGTATTTTTATCCACATTCTATTGATGGTATTTTTTACAGATACTGTTTATGCAAGTGGAATGATGGTGGCTGACCAACTATGTGCCGATCACACAGTCAGTGCTGAAAGCCATCATCATGGCAGTCATGACATGGATCACAGTGAAAACCATGATCAAGATTATCAAAAACAGTCAACAAATGACCAATGCAATAAGTGCGGTCACTGCATGGCCTGCTTTACCGTTCTACCGCCAAGTCAAATAGACAACATGCAATCCCAGCTTCAGGCAATTGAAAACAGCTTGTTTGAGCTCAGCTATCACTCCTACATCAGCGCACAACCTCAGCGACCTCCGATTTCTTAAGTAATTGATGGATTCATTTTCAGCACTATGCTATTTGCCTGTTGCTGATCCACCATAATTATTTTTGAAATGAGAATTCGATGAAACTATTCAACTTATCGTTGTTTATATTTTCTTTTGCTATAGGAACGTCTGCGCCAGTCCTGGCTGCAGATCCCCCTCAAGAGGCCAATCCCTACCAATCAACCTTTGATGGTTACAAACCTTTATCTGACGACAACCTGTCAGATTGGAAATCTATAAACGTGCCATCAAACGGCGGCGGCCATGCCGGACACTCCATGGCCGGTATGCAGCACAAAATGAGTCCGGAACAAATGGCTAATATGTCACCCGACGGCAAGGACATGCCTGATATGGCGGGTATGGATCATAGCAATATGCAAGGCATGGATCATACCCAAATGAAACATGGCAAGCCCATGGCGCCTATGGCTGAGATGGATCATTCAAAGATGGCAGACATGAAGCCTAAAGCAAATAATCCAATGCCTATGGATCATAAAAGGATGCCTGATATGAATCATGAAAAAATGGCACATGAGCATGGTGATTCTGATGTGGCAGCAATGAATCATTCAAAAATGAGTGATTCAAAGCCAGATCAAACTCAACCCAATCATCAAAAAGCTGTACAAGGCGAATCTAAACCACATGAATATGCATCTGAACATGACGATCATGCGGGTATGGAAATACAATCAAAAACTACATCTATTGCGCCAGCTTCACCATGGCAGGTAATCCCTAACTTTCATCCAATAGCAGTGCATTTTCCAATTTCTTTAACCATCATTGCATTCCTATTAAGTGTCGCAGCTTATATGAGACCCAGCCATCCTATATCGGCACAACTTGCCGCTGCTGGTCACTTTACTTTATGGCTTGCTGCAATCGGTGCCGCCTTAGCCGTATTATTTGGCTGGCTAGCTTTTAACTCGGTCAATCATGATGATGCTGGACATGCGGCGATGTTGTTGCACCGTTCATGGGCGTTGCCAACAGCTGTAGGTTTAATCGTCTTGGCTAGCTGGGATGCATGGAAGTATCGCGTCAATGAATTGATATCGGTGCCTATGCTGTTTGCACTTTTCTTACTATCCCAGTCCATCGCAGTGACTGGATGGCTAGGAGGGGAAGTCGTCTACCGTCATGGGGTTGGCGTATTATCACTGCCAGCTAGCGAAAGCCCTGGTCATGGTCACCACCTACATGGGGGCTCTGTAACAACCGGTCACCCACATAAAAAAAATACTACTCAACCTGAAGGTGCTTCAGGTCATCTTCATGGTGAAATAGAAGGAGAAACACATGAACACTAATATAACTTACGACTTTAAACATCAAACATTAGCTGTTTTGATTTGCAGTGCTTTTGTTCTTGGCGGTTGCGCTACTTTCTCAAAAGACGGCGGCTTTGGTAGTGTGCAGAAAACGACAGAGCAGCATATCAAGCAAGAAGTTGTCTGGCCCAAAACGGCTGATGAACAATCTAAAGTGGCTGATCGCGTAAACGAATTATTATCAAAACGTTTAAACGCAGATCAAGCTGTACAAGTAGCGCTACTAAACAATAAGGGGTTGCAGGCAGACTTTTACAACCTCGGTATATCTGAAGCCGATTTAGTTCAGGCTGGTCGTTTACCTAATCCTAAATTTTCTATGCTTTATACACGTTATAACGGCGATTACAAGATCGAACAAGCACTGACTTTTAATATTTTCTCGCTTTTAACCATGCCAAAAATGCAAGAAATTGAACGTCAGAGATTTGTACAAACTCAGAAAAAAACCGCTTTTGAAGTAATTAAAATCGCAAATCACACCCGTTTAGCCTATTTCAATGCGGTCGCAGCAACAGAACAAGTACGCTATAGCGAGCAAGTAAAGGAATCTGCAGATGCCAGTGCTGAATTAGCAAGAAGGATGGTTAAGGCAGGTAACTTTAATAAGCTACAGCAAGCACGTGAACAGAGCTTTTATGCAGATGCAGCACTGGACTATGCAAATGCTAAAAATAAGCAAGTATCGGCATATGAAGCGCTATCACGCTTGCTTGGTGTATCAGTTGATCAGTTTAACTTGGAGGAACGACTACCAGATTTACCAAAGTCACTCACTGAGTTGCAACCATTTGAGAAAGCGGCTTTTGAACAGCGACTCGATTTACAGGCGATTAGACTAGAAACTGATGCTTTAGCTAAACAACTAGGCCTCACTAAGACGACACGATTCATTAATGTCCTGGAAATAGGTCCTGCAAGAGTTTTAGAAGGACGTCGCGGTGATCCTTACAAAAAGGGTGTAGACCTATCGTTCGAGTTACCAATATTCGACTGGGGTACTGCGCGGGTTACACGAGCCGAATCCATTTACATGCAATCATTGAATCGGGCCGCACAATTAGCTATCAATGCACAGTCTGAAATTCGTGAAGCCTACAACATCTATCGTACCAATTACGATGTAACAAAGCATATACGTGATGAAATTGTTCCGCTTCGCAAAAAAATTCTGCAAGAAAACCAACTTCGCTACAACGGAATGCTGACCAGCCCATTTGAACTGTTCGGTGATGCGCGCGCGCAAGTAACTAGCGTGAAAAGCTATATCGAGTCTTTACGTGAATTTTGGGTGGCAGATAGCACATTACAAATGACGCTCATTGGTAACGAAAATATGATGGAAGGAAATTAAGATGGATTTTTCTAAATTTAGTAGACGTGATTTTTTCAAATTAGCAGGTGCTGGTATCGCTGCATCGACTGTAAGCAAAGTAGCGATGGCCGCATTGCCAGAAATTGTTTCAGTAGAACAAGCCAATACACAAGCACCGATGCAACCGAGCACCGGAAGGCCCTATAACCCAGTAGTAACTCTTAATGGCTGGAGTTTGCCATGGAGGATGAATAAAGGCATAAAAGAATTCCATTTAGTGGCTGAGCCTGTAGTGCGTGAAATTGCGCCGGGTATGAAGGCGCATCTATGGGGATATAACGGACAAAGTCCAGGTCCGACGATTGAAGTCGTTGAGGGGGATAAAGTTAGAATTTTTGTGACAAACCGATTACCTGAAATTACAAGTGTTCACTGGCATGGTCAGAGATTACCTAATGGCATGGATGGTGTAAGTGGATTGAATCAACCACCAATCCCATCTGGTAAGACTTTTATGTATGAATTTGAAGCCAAACGCGCGGGTACTTTTATGTACCACCCCCATGCTGATGAAATGCTGCAAATGGCGATGGGGATGATGGGTAGCTGGGTCACTCACCCTAAGAACCCAAAATTTATGGCTGTAGATCGTGATTTCATCTTTCTGCTGAATGCATATGACATTGATCCTGGTAGCTACACACCCAAAGTTAACACAATGTTAGATTTCAATTTGTGGACATGGAACAGCCGTGCATTTCCTGGCATTGATCCTATTGTTGTTCGTAAGGATGAACGTGTTCGAATTCGTATCGGTAATCTTACGATGACTAATCATCCTATCCATATCCATGGTCATGAATTTCAAGTAACTGGCACAGATGGTGGATGGGTTCCTCCTTCTGCACGCTGGCCAGAAGTTACGACTGACATTGCTGTTGGACAAATGCGCGCGATTGAATTTGTAGCAAATGAACCAGGCGACTGGGCATTTCATTGTCATAAGAGTCATCACACTATGAATGCGATGGGGCATGACGTGCCTACATTACTTGGTGTTAAACAAGGGGACCTGATGAAAAAAATCAGCAATCTAGTACCTGAGTATATGCCGATGGGTGAAACGGGCATGTCTGAGATGACAGAGATGTCTGAGATGATGGACATGCCACTTCCTGAAAATACTTTGCCTATGATGAGTGGTAAGGGGCAGTTTGGCGCTATTGAAATGGGCGGTATGTTCACTACAGTTAAAGTAAGGGAGGGGCTTGCTCGTAATGACTACAAAGACCCTGGAACTTATAAGCACCCTAAAGGGACTGTAGCTCGCGAAGTCGTTAATGATTTGCCACCAGTGGAGAGATCAGGAATGACCGTTCCAGATGGTGGTTTGGAAATGTCAGTGCGTAAGCCGATGGGTGATATGAAGCATTGATTCGGATGTAGTTGACGCCCCCTTTTACTAAAAATACGAAATAAGTATAAGGGGATTAAATCACCCTTGGTACGTTATGAAACAGACAGTCAACGTAATTAGGTGGAAGCTAAGGTAGCAAGTAGTTATTTGAGTATTAATGAAAAGGAATTTCATCATGCAAACTGAACAAATAAAAGTAACAGGGATGACCTGTGGCGGCTGTAGTAGTAATGTTACAAAAGCATTAAAAGCTGTGAATGGAGTAGATAATGTCATCGTTTCATTATCAGACGCTAACGCAACCGTACAATTCGATGAGAAGCTTACTTCATCTGAACAATTGAAATCAGCAATACGAGAAGCCGGTTATGGCGTAGATGTCGCTAACACACCCCAGCAATCTACGGGTAAAGGTTGCTGTGGGTAATCATTGATCAAACGTTAGGAGTCAATGTCATGGATGCCAATGATGCTACAAAGCCAGTATTAAAAGATCCAGTCTGCGGCATGACGGTGACGGAACAGTCACCTCATGTTTTCAAGTATAAGAATAAGCCAGTTTATTTTTGCAGTGCCGGTTGCAAGACTAAGTTTGCAGTTGATCCAGCTAAATATTTAGCTGATGATTCGAGGTCAGAGATCACCGCTTCAGAAACAAAACCAAGTACTTCAGAAGCTATGCCCATGGGCACTATTTATACCTGCCCGATGCACCCGGAGGTGAGGCAAGACCATGCGGGCGCTTGTCCTAAATGCGGCATGGCATTAGAACCAGAAATGCCTAACTTAAATGATGAAGAGAGTCCTGAGTTGGCAGACTTCAAACAGCGTTTTATTTGGACGTTGCCACTGACTATCATCGTTACCATTCTAGCGATGGTTGGTCACCGTCTGCAATGGTTTGAGATGGCCACCCAAAGCTGGATTGAACTTGTGTTGTCTCTCCCCATAGTATTATGGGCAGGTTGGCCATTCTTTGTGCGTGGTTTCCAATCCGTTGTGAATCGCAGCCCGAACATGTGGACATTGATAGGTTTGGGGACTGCAGCGGCATTTACTTACAGTGTTGTGGCTACGGTTGCACCAAATGTGTTCCCTGCATCTTTTATGGCGATGGGGCGTGTAGCTGTCTACTTTGAAGCAGCAGCAGTGATTATTTCACTGACGCTACTTGGCCAAATTCTTGAGCTTAAAGCGCGATCACAAACTTCTGCTGCGATTAAATCATTACTTGGTTTATCGCCCAAAACGGCTCGTAGGATTAATTCAGATGGAATCGATGAAGACGTAGCGCTTACGCATGTGCATGTAGGCGACTTGTTACGCATTCGGCCAGGTGAAAAAGTGCCAGTGGATGGCGTGGTAACAGAAGGTGGAAGTGCAGTCGATGAATCCATGCTCACGGGCGAACCAATGCCAGTCACTAAAGGCGTTGGCGATAAACTCATAGGCGCAACCCTCAATACCAATGGTGCCATGGTGATGCGCTCAGAAAAAGTAGGATCACAAACGGTGCTAGCGAGTATCGTACAAATGGTCTTACAAGCACAACGCTCTAAAGCACCTATGCAACGGATGGCAGACCACGTGGCTGGCTACTTTGTAGTCACTGTCGTTGCCATTGCACTGCTGACATTCGTAGTCTGGGGGATGTTTGGTACTGAACCCAGTTGGGTTTATGGCTTGATCAATGCAGTCGCTGTACTCATTATTGCCTGCCCTTGTGCGCTTGGTTTAGCTACTCCAATGTCCATCATGGTTGCCACTGGTAAAGCTGCAACGCAAGGCGTGCTATTCCGAGACGCAGCTGCCATAGAAAATTTCCGTAAAGTGGATACCTTAATTGTAGACAAGACAGGCACATTAACCGAAGGTAAACCGCGCTTTAATCGTGCTTTAGCGTCATCAGATTATACCGAAGACGAAGTTTTACGTTTAGCAGCAAGTCTTGACCAAGGTAGTGAACACCCATTGGCTGATGCGATTGTAAAAGCAGCACGTGAAAAGGCCCTGATAACTGAAAAGATTAATAATTTTGAGTCCAGCACAGGTATTGGCGTGCGAGGTACTTTGAATGGTAAACAATTGGCGCTAGGGAATACTGCGCTGATGAATCAGCTAAATGTTCGAATCGAGTCCTTAACATTACAGGCTGACGAATTGCGTTCAACAGGAGCAAGCGTAATGTATCTAGCAGTTGATGGCCAACTTGCTGGCTTGCTATCAGTATCAGACCCGATTAAGGAAAGCACAACTGAAGCATTAACACACTTAAAGGCTTCGGGGATGCGGGTAATTATGGCGACAGGAGATGGTCTGCTTACTGCTAAATCAGTGGCCGCCAAATTAGGCATTGATGAAGTCTACGGTGAGGTAAAGCCAGCAGACAAATTAGCGCTGGTAGAGAAGTTGCAACGCGAAGGACGCATTGTGGCAATGGCTGGGGACGGTATCAACGATGCCCCTGCACTAGCCAAAGCGGATGTTGGTGTGGCGATGGGTACTGGCACTGATGTAGCGATGAATAGTGCTCAAGTGACACTAGTTAAAGGTGACTTACGAGGCATTGCCCAAGCGCGTATTATATCTGAACAAACCATTATCAACATGAAGCAGAATTTGGGTTTTGCATTCGTTTATAACGCGCTAGGTGTGCCCTTGGCTGCGGGATTGCTTTACCCATTCACGGGCTGGTTGCTATCTCCTATGGTTGCAGCATTAGCGATGAGTTTGAGTTCTGTTTCTGTGATTACTAATGCATTGCGTTTGAGAGGTTTTAAAGTCTAAGTTCTAAAATATTTCTTTGTAGAAAATTGCTGACCCGCATACCAAAGAATTGAATGTCTGCTTTGGGCCTATTTATGAAATCAAACAATCAAAACTTAACGGAAGCTTTGTCCAGAATTTCTGCTGAATCCGCAAAGCAGACTTTCAGCGCCTGAATTAATGGGCGCCATTACTCCTTTGATGTCTGAATCGACCAAGATGCAGTAGACACTTTTAAGCCTCATAATTACGCTTAAAAGGAGCATCAAATGGTTAGCAAAAGATTTACAGAAGAATTCAAACTAGAAGCTATCAAACAAATTACTGAACGGCATTTTCCTGTTGCAGAAGTGTCAGCAAGGCTTGGTGTCTCAACCCACAGTCTTTATGCATGGGTAAAGAAATACAGCCAACCCGAACCAGTGAGAATGGCTGCTGATGATCAGCAGGCCACAATCAAACGTCTGCAATCCGAGCTTAAACGAGTCACCGAAGAACGTGACATCCTAAAAAAGGCCGCCGCGTACTTTGCCAGAGAATCCCAGTAAGGTACGAGTCGGAGCATTCCGTGCGACGCATGTGCCGCGTGATGAATGTGCATCCCAGCGGTTACTATGCATGGCGCACATCACCTACATCGGCCCGCCAGCGTGAAGACTCCAGGTTATTAGGCCTCATTAAGCAGTTCTGGCTGGAAAGCGGTGGCGTCTATGGCTACCGCAAGGTAACCGATGATATGCGTGATACAGGGGAACGTTGTAGCAGACACCGTGTGTATCGATTGATGCGCACCGAAGGATTACGCTCTCAAACCGGTTATCGCCGTCGCCCTGGTGCTCGCTACAGCCGGCCATCAACCGTCGTGCCCAATCATGTTGCGCAGCAGTTTAATGTTGCCGAGCCTAACAAGATATGGGTGACGGATATTACCTACATCCGCACCCATGAAGGTTGGCTCTATCTTGCTGTGGTATTGGATTTATTCTCGCGCCAAGTTATTGGCTGGTCAATGCAGCCACGTATGGAAAGCGAACTGGCGATCAATGCGTTACTGATGGCAGTTTGGCGTAGGCAACCAGAGCAGCAGGTCATTATTCATTCAGACCAAGGCAGTCAATTTAATAGTTATGAGTGGCAGGATTTTTTAAAAGCTCACAATCTATGCGCCAGCCAAAGTCGACGAGGCAATTGCTATGATAACGCTGTCGCTGAGAGCTTTTTCCAGTTGCTGAAACGTGAACGCATACGTCGTAAAACGTATTTAACGCGAGAGGATGCAAGGCAGGATGTGTTTGATTATATCGAGATGTTCTACAACCCGAAACGCCGGCATAGTTACGCCAATCGGCTTTCTCCAGTAGAATTTGAAAGGCAATACTTCAGTAGGCAAGAAAGTGTCTAGTAAGGACTGGTCGATTCA
>LNAP01000996.1_pt1 | contig 32159 bp, 30 predicted proteins | sample 602601 | NCBI WGS metagenome assembly LNAP01 (sample SAMN02440304, study PRJNA202911) | soil metagenome | biome: Subtropical and temperate rainforests or woodlands; isolation source: soil samples (1 kg each in a 20% v/v slurry with milli Q water) were... ...
GCCTGCGGCAGCAGCCGCACGCAAGCCAGACAGGCAATGATCAGCAGGATAGACAGCCACATCACCCAGTCGGCGTCGAACGTCTTGATCAGGTAGCCCCCCACGACGGTGATGGCGGCAAAGCCTAGCGAGCCGCAAGCCCGGACCACGGTGTAGGAATGACCCTGCGCCCGGCCGCTTGATATCGCCATCCGGTCCATCAACGGCAGCACGGCCGGGAAGACGGCGTTCAACAGCAGCGTGATGGCGAGCATCCCGCCGGACGTCTGCGAAAACGGATAACAGAAGAACAGCACAAGCGATGCCGCCAGCGCCAAGGCGATCAGCGCGTGCGCGCGGCCGCTCTGGTCGGCCACGTGGGCGACGACCGGCGTGGACAGGATCTTGGGCAGGAAGGAGGTGGCGACGATCAGCCCGATGACGGCGGGGTCCACGCCGCGGCTGGCAAACCATAAGGGCAAGAAGGGGATGCTGACGCCCTGCAGGCCGTAATACAGGAAGTAGAACCCGTGCAACGCGATGGCGCCTTGTCTGGCGTCGGGATTGCCGCGCATAGCGATGGTGTCAATCTGGCTGATACGAAGGCGCGTAGCATACTCCTACCCGCCAGGCTCAAGCATTCAGCTTGCCGCCAGCTGACGCGGCCCATTGGCAAAGCGGGTTTAGGGGATTACCCTTAGGTATCGCACACGGTTTCATCCGTGCCGCGACTGCGTACTTTCTATCATTCCAAGGAGCGGCATTTCATGGCCAAGAAATTGAATGAGAAGACCATCAAGACGCTGAAAGAGCGCCGCAAGCTTCCACTGGCAACGCCTACCGACCTGGCGGCGGCAGCCACCCGCGACATCTCCGCCGCGCTCAACCAGCTACTGGCCGACGTGTTCGCCCTGTATCTGAAAACCAAGAACTTCCACTGGCACGTAAGCGGGCCGCACTTCCGCGATTACCACCTGCTGCTTGACGAACAAGGCGACCAGCTATTCGCCATGACCGACCCCATCGCGGAACGCATCCGCAAGATCGGCGGCACGACGCTACGTTCCATCGGGCATATCTCGCGCATGCAGCGTATTTCGGACAACGATGCCGACTACGTGCAGCCGCTGGACATGCTGGCCGAATTGCGCGAAGACAACAAGGTGCTGGCGGCAGCGCTGCGCGAGGCCCACAACATCACCGACGAACACCGCGACATTGCCAGCTCGAGCTTGATCGAAAACTGGATCGACGAAACCGAACGGCGCACCTGGTTCCTGTTCGAGGCCAGCCGGCAGGGCGACTCCACGGGTCATTGAGTCCGCTTCGTTCCGTCGCAAATGAAAACCGCCCAGCCCTGACGGACTGGGCGGTTTTGCATGCTGCGGCCGCAATCTGGCAAGCGGAACAATATGCGCGTTGATCGTGTCGATCACGGCAATGCAGAAGCGGACGGACGTTGCGCCACGTGCAATGTCCCATTAATCATGCCGTTCTGTCTCAGGTTGCCGTTTTGCCGTTTTCTGCGTGGGCGTTCAGTGTAAATTCGCCAACGCTTTCACTCCCGCCGCGGTGCCAGAATGGCTGGCGTGGGGTGTCGCGTGTCCCGCAATTCGACTGACGGTAACGATCACCCATGCATTCAAAGCTACGTCGCACGGCAATCAGCGTTCTTTTTATTTCTCTTGGCATGAGCAACGCGATGGCCGCCGCAGCGGGCGATGGGTCGGATTCGGCAGTCACGGATCCGCACTTCGAATTGGCGCCGGGCTACCTGCCCAAGGAAGCCTTGCCCAATAGCCTGGACCTGCTTGGGCCGCCGCCCGCCGCGGGCAGCGCCGCATTGGCTCGCGACGAAGAGGCAAGGGCGGCAACGATTGCCCTGCGAGGCTCGGCGCGCGCGCATCTGGCTCGTCTGGACGCGGACCTGCAGTTTCCGCAACCCGCCCAGCGTTTCTCTTGCGCCATGGGGGTCGATATCACCGAAGCGCAGACGCCGCACCTGTATAAGTTGATGCAGAAGGTCCTTACCGACGCCGGCCTGTCCACCTACGGTGTCAAGAACACCTATAACCGTGTGCGGCCATTCGTTGTCCATAACGAAGGCACGTGTTTCCCCGAACAAGAGACATTGCTTCGCTCGGATGGCTCATACCCCTCGGGCCATACGGCCGCGGGTTGGGCCTGGGCGCTTGTTCTGGCCGAAATCAACCCCGAACGCGCCAATCGCCTGTTGCGGCGAGGCCTGGAGTTTGGACAAAGCCGAGTCGTATGCAACGCGCATTGGCAAAGCGATGTGGACGCGGGCCGCACGATGGGGGCGGCAACGGTTGCTCTGCTGCAAAACAACCCTGAATTTGTCGCTGACGTGGATGCCGCGCGCAAAGAAGTTCAGGCGGCCAAGGCGGGGCATGCCGCGCCGGGCCTGGACTGCGTGGCCGAGGAAGCGGCGCTTTCCGGCAAGTGATCACGCCATCTGCCCGCGCGCGCCCATCAATGCCGCCGTTCCGTCGAGAAACCATGAAATTTGTTGCTTTTCCCCTGATTGCCGTAAGCATGGCATTCGGAATATCCCAGGCCGCCCTTGCCCAGGACGGCTTGCCGATCAGCCCGTTGATGCAAAAGCAGGGCGACTCGTCCGCGCAATGGCGTATCACTGCAAGCCCCTATGCCTGGGCGTCCGGACTCAAAGGGAAAGTCGGGCAGTTCGGGCAAGCGCCGGCCAGACTGGATTCCAGTTTCAACGACATCCTCAGCGAGCTTGATCTGGCTTTCATGGGCGCCATCGACGCGCGCTACGAACGATTCAGCCTGATCGGGGATGTGATGTATGGAAAGCTCTCGGCAGGGGGCGACACGCAGTATGGCGTTCTGAGCCGACGCGTCGACATCACCACCACCTCATTCTCGGGGTTCTTTGGCGCGGGCTACAGCGTGCTTGAGGGCGACAACGGCCATCTTGACGTGATTGGTGGCGGGCGGCTTTGGCACGCAAGCACCAAACTATCCTTGAAAGGCGGCGTGCTCGACGGCCGCAGCGAACGCGACAGCGCCACATGGATCGATGCGGTGGCGGGTCTGCGCGGTCAATATGCCCTGAATGATCACTGGTATCTGACCGGCTGGGGAGTTGTCGGCGCGGGGCAGGCCAGGCTTGATTGGGACGTGACGGCCGCTATTGCCTATCAGTTCAAGTCCAATTTTTCGGCGGTACTGGGCTACCGGGCGCTTGGCGTCAACTACGACCGCAATGGTTTCGTCTACAACGTCATTCAGCAGGGGCCTATCCTGGGCCTTTCCTACCAGTTCTGAATCGGCCGACGGCTATGCCGCCCGCGGGCCCTGGCGGTGCCCATGGCTGTGCGCGGAAAAATGGCTTGCCAGCAGGTTGCGGCTATCGCCGGCAGGCAAGGCCAGACGGCATTGCTCTCTGGCCTCGTCCGGCGCAACGCCAAAGCGCGCGATGAACGCCTTGCGAAATCTGGCCATGTCTCGAAACCCGAAATGCGCGGCGGTCTGGCCCACCGGATGCCTGGCATGACGAGGGTCGACAATGCGGGCATAGGCCGCATCAAGGCGTTTGCACTTGATGATGTGGGCGATGCCGCCCAACTCGGCGAAGACGCGATATAGATGGGCTCGCGACACTCTGAATCGTTGCATGAGCAGCTCGGGGCCCAGTTCAGGCTGCGCGAGGTGATGATCGATATAGGCCAGGACCCGCGCGCGCAACGCCTGGCCCAATAGCGAATCCGGCGCGTTCTGGATGGGCGCGGCGTTCGCCAGGCCCGCCGAAAGCAGGGCGGTCAGGGCCTCTAGCGCCGCCACGTCTTCGCTTGCGGACAACTGCCCCGACACGGCGTGGAAGCCGCAGAGGTAATCCTTGAGCAGGCGCGTCATCGGGTTGCCGGCCTGAAGCACCAGGCCGTGAATATCGCGGGCCCCCAATATCTTGTCGATATTGGCGCGAGGAATGGTCATGGCCAGGCGTTCTCCGGCGTCCACCCGGCATTGATAGGGTCGGGCAAGATCGATGAAGCAGATTCCACCCGCACCGGCGGTGACGTCACGGTCGTCAAAATCACCTTGAATGGACCCTGCGACCAGAACATGGACCAAATACTGATCCAGCCCGCTGCGGGCGATCGTGGCGGGGTCCCGCTTGTAACGCTGCGCATTGAAAGTCGTCGAACCCAGCGTCAATCCGCCCAGATGGCGAATCCGCATGGTGCCCTCCAACGTTGCGCCCTTGGCGGTGGAAAGCAGCGTGGTGTCGCAGAAAGGGCGCGTGACCTCGCGCCAGTACTCGTCGCGAAACGAAGACGCGATGGCTTGAGTGGAAATAAATGTTTCAGCGCGGGTCATGCTGACGTTTTACCCTAAGTCGCATGCCTGGAGACTATTGCGTGACGCGCTGCGGCTCAGGAAAGCGCCAACTGCCATTCAGGATCTCTTCACGGGGCTGATACAGCCTGACGGTGTAGTTCCAACCGGGCATGGTGGGCAGGCAATTTTTAATTTTGCCGTCGCAGCCGCCAAACTGGATGGCGATCGAGCCGTCGGCGCTTTTTTCCGCCGTCAGGCTATTCAACGAGTAAGCGTCATAAGGGTTCTTCTGGAAGTACCCTTGGGCGTTGTAGACAATAACGGACCAGAAGCTGTTGACCGGCACCTGGCCGACTTTAAGCCGGTAAACGGCGCGTCCGTCATTGTCCGGGGCCGTCCAGCCCAGATACGTGGCGTCCTTGGCCGGGTTTCCACCCCAGCCCGTCGCCGTGCCGATCAGGTGCTGGATGGGGTCGACGGTGTCCTTCGTGCCGAACGCCTGGTTGTAGTTGGGGATGGTCGACCCCAGAACAAGCAGGGCATCGCGCACCGTCTTCTGGCTTGCCTGGTCCCATTTCGGTACGACGAATTCCCCCACGCGGGCCTGACTCACGGTAATGGCATCCTGCAGCGCATGCACTTGCTGGATGTCCTTCGCGTTGGCGGGGTCAACCAATGTTCGGATCGCCACAAAAACATAACGAGTGCCGATGGCCTCTTTGGTCAACGTATGCTTGCCAGCGCCGTAAAAGACGGCCGGTACATAGTGGTCTTGGCTGACCAGCTGCATCGACATGAACCGCTTGCCGGCTTCGGGCAAGGTGATCGTGACCGCGCCGGCGTCCAGATCGAACACCGCGCCTGAATACAGGGTGTCCCGATTCATGCGGATGACATTTTGCGCATCGACGGAAACGGGCTCGCGAGTATGAACGAATCGTCCGAAGCTGCCGTCGGCGACGATCTTTGCCATGTACAGGTCAGTCTCGGCTCGAACAAAATTGCCGACGCCGACTATGGCTCCCTTATCCGGGGAAGACTGGGCGTTCGCGGTTCCAAGCATTGCCATCGTCAAGGCGACGATGCATGAGGCCGATGAATATGACATTGACGTCCTTCAATAATATCGATTCGATTCCTCTTCCAGCACGCTAGCGTTGCATGTGGGCGGCGTGCCCGGGCAGAGGTGTTTGCCGAGCCGGACTGTACAAGAACGCCCCGCGGCAGGCTTGCCATTTGATGCCAATGATGAACGGCCGAATGCCTGGCGTTCAGCGAAGCCGAATCGGGTCAGGCGCTGTTGAGTAGCCGCGCCCGGAAACGCGACGGGGCTTGCCCGGTCCAGCGCTTGAACGCGCGCGTGAAATGCGCGGGGTCGCTATAGCCGACCATATACGCGATTTCAGTGGCGGAGTATTTGCGCATTCCCATGAGCCGAAGCGCTTCGCTTCGACGGGTCTCGTCATGCAGCGCTTCGAAATCAACGCCGCTGGATTTCAAGCGCCGCTGAAGGGTGCGCGCCGACATTCCCATCTCGCGGGCGATCGAAGTGAGCTTGGCCCTGTCTTGATCGGACAGGCGTTCGATGAGCAGGCCGGCCGTGTCGACCGTAGACTGCAATGCCGTCGTGATCCTGCGGGCATCGTCCTTCACCGCAAGCAAAGGGCTGTCGAGCAAGTCGCGGTCGAATTCGATCATGTCATAGTCGGCGCCCAGTACGATGTTCGGCCCCAGGCAGGCCTCAAGCGCGTCGTCGCCCCTTGCTCTGGTCGCCTTCAGGTGCACGCGTATGCTCGAGGCGTCGCCCGACATGAGCGGTATTTTTCGAAGCACGGCCAAGCTTCCAAGAATGAACTGACGGGGATCGGCTTCGAGTTGTCCGGTGAAACTATGAATTAGTTTTGTGCTGCGGCCTTCCGTGACGATGTGGACTTTCCCGCCCTGGTGCAGCCATTCCGCGTGCGTGGCGGCCCTGGCGCAGGCCTGCGCGATATTGACCGAGTTCAACACCATCGCGCCCCACGGGCCCAGAGAGCGCAGTTCCGTCAGCTGGCCGACATGGGCGCCGCCGAACGGGTCCTGCGCGATGCTGGCCATTTCGTTTGAAATGCGAAAGCACGTGGAGCGCGGAAGCCAGATATCGGGATTTTGAAATATGTTGGGCGATATGCCGAGGCGCTGGAAGAACTCAAGAGCGGATACGCCCCGACTTGCCAGATAAGGAGCCATCTGCAAAAAACTGCGAAGTTTGATGGATGGCGTTGGGTGCGAAATGGCTTCAGACACAGAGACTAGAACGGCCCGCTTGAGGTGAATGCGTGGCCGAATTTACACCGTGGCTTTTGCGAACAAATGCGAGAATCTTCCTGCTGAGACAAATCGCCGCAAATCATGAGACATTTGCGGCGATCCCGGCTTGGGGCCAGCAGATTTTCGGACTACGTCAGGGCTTGATGTTGCTGATCTTCGAGCCTTCAAGGCCCATGCCGGCCATCAGGCCTTGGGCGCCGAATGGCACGGCGAAAACGTCTTGCGTCAAGGTGGTGGTGGACAGGCTAGATGCGGTGGATTTGTCCCACAGCACGAGGCTGGGGCCGCTGCCCAACGCCCAGCCATCACTTTGGTCCAGATAGTTCAGCGATTTCTGGTTCATGAAAAACAACGCATAGCCAAAGGTCTGCGCGCCGGCCTGCAAGCCTAGCGACATGGCGGAAATATCGTAATAGGCGATCGGTTCCTTGCCCTTGAATAACGCGCCTTGCCCATGCTCGCCTCCTACGATGAGGCCGGCTTTGTAGATCTTGGGAAAGACCAGAACCGCCACGGCTTTGTCGCCCAGTTCTTTCGTACCGGGTTCAACCGCATAAAGATGTTGAAGGGCTTTGGCGGAGTCTTGGCGAATTTGCTGGGCGCTGTCCGCCCATGCCATGCCGGGCATACCCGTTACGCTGACAAGCGTCAGCAGGCCCGTTGCCAGGCCGCGGGACAACCGGCTGCGGAAACGCTTTAGGTAGTTGGGGTTTGCCATTTTCGGGTATTTCCTTTGCGTTGATTACGCGTTGCGTGGTCTAACGCGGCAGGAGTATTCAGATCGAGCCCACGCTTGTCAATAGACGAGAGCAGGCGTGCCGTCGCCCCGTTTTATGCGCGGTTGAAGGCCATTTTTTATTTGGCGCAAAATGGCAAGACGTCGTTCACGCATTGCCCTAATCTGGCCTCGACCACAGGGCATGGAAGACGTCATGAGACAACTTGCAGCTGACAAGGCCTACCTTTCGCTGCACGATGCATTGGCCAATGCATCGGCGCGCGGGGAGCTGTTTCTGCAGTACCAGCCCATTGTCGACGCGGCATTGAAAATCATCGGTATGGAGGCGTTGATGCGCTGGAACTCGACAGAGTACGGTCAGATTCCGCCTGCGCAATTCGTGCCGCTTGCCGAGCGAAGCGGAGCCATTATCTATATGGGAGCCTGGGCGTTGCACGAGGGCTGCCAGCAACTGGAGCAATGGTCCAGAATGCCCACGGCGTCCGAATGGACGTTGAGCGTGAATGTCAGCGCGCATCAATTCCGCGAAGCAGATTTCGTTGATGATGTCGTGCATCTGGTGCAAAGGTATGGAATTGCGCCGGGCCGGCTGATTTTGGAAGTCACGGAGAACGTGTTTCTGGATTCGAAAGCGAGCCGCCAACAGAAGGGATTTCAACGGATCCGAGAGGCGGGCGTTGGCATTGCGGTAGACGATTTCGGCACCGGCTTTTCGTCGATGTGCTACCTGAGGAATTTGTCGGTGTCTCAAATCAAGATCGACAAGACCTTTATCGACGACGTTGCCGTCAGCAAGAAAGACCAGGGGATTGTCGGGGCCATCCTGATGTTGGCTCAGGCGCTGGATGTGGATGTGGTCGCCGAAGGCGTCGAAACGCCAGAGCAACTGGCCTATCTGAAAGGGGTGGGTTGTTCGGCCTTTCAAGGCTATCTGTTTGGACGGCCGGGCGACGTTTCAGCATTCTTGTGATGCATGCGGTCCCGCTGAGGCCGATGGATCCGCTTAACAATCCTTGACGTCGAATTCCAGTTCGCGTAGCCTTTTTAACCGAACGGTATAAAAGGAACCGCCGACATGGAATTCAACGGCAAGGTCGCCCTCGTCACGGGGGGCACGCGGGGCATCGGCGCGGCTATCGTCCGGTGGTTGGCGCACAGGGGCGCGGATGTTGCTTTTACCTACGCCAAGTCGGATCAGGCCGCCAAAGGCCTTGCCGAGCAGCTGGCGGTGACGGGCAGCAAGGTCTTGGCCATCAAGGCGGATAGCCGCGATCCCGCCGCCGTCCGCGCGGCGGTCGCGCAGACTGCCCGGGAACTGGGCGGGCTGGACATACTCGTCAATAGTGCCGGCGTATTCCCTGCAGGTCCCATCGAGGACGCCACGCTTGAAGAAATCGACGACACGTTGGCGATCCACGCCAGGGCGGTCTTCGTGGCTTCGCAAGCTGCGCTTGCCTACATGGGCGCCGGCGGCCGCATTATTTCCATCGGTTCCTGCTTTGCCCAGCGCGTGCCCTATGGCGGCGTGACGCTCTACGCAATGAGCAAATCCGCGCTGATCGGGTTCACCAAGGGCCTTGCGCGCGAGGTAGGCAGCCGCGGTATCACGGTCAACATTGTCGATCCGGGATCGACCGACACCGATATGAATCCTGCCGACGGTCCGACGGTTTCCGCGGAGCTGGAACTCATGGCGATCAAGCGCTATGCCGTGCCGGACGAGATCGCGGCCGCCGTCGGATACCTTGCGGGGCCAGACAGCCGATTCATCACCGGCGCGTCGCTCGCCATCGACGGAGGCTTCACGGCGTAGCATCGCCGACGGACGCCGTGGGGCGAAGTTGACGCAATCGCAGTGAAGAACAAATGAGGACGTAGATGGCTTGGGCACTATTGATTCTGGCTGGCGCGCTTGAAATCGTCTGGGCGTTGGCGCTTAAGCAGGCAGACGGTTTGACGAAACTCTGGCCAAGCCTGATCGGTATCAGCGTGGCCATGCTTAGCCTCGTTCTGCTCGGTTTGGCGCTGAAGGATCTGCCGGTAGGCACTGCGTATGCCATTTGGGTGGGGATCGGAGCTTTCGGTGTGGCGGTCTTCGGAACCGTGGTGCTGGGCGAGCACATGTCGTTGGCCAAGATGGTGTTCCTGGGGCTGATCGGGGTCGGGGTAGCGGGTCTGCGGATGATTGAATCATGAGTGCCGGCAGCAAACCCAGATCAACGCCCGCCGCGAAAATCGGGCGCCCAAGAGCCTTTGATCGAGACAGCGCGTTGCTTGCCGCCATGCGGACGTTCTGGACGCAAGGCTATGAGGGGACGTCGGTCCAGGATCTGGTCGGCGCCATGGGCGTCAACAAGCCCAGCCTCTATTCAACCTTCGGTTGCAAGGAAGAGGTTTTTCGAGAGGCGGTGGAACTGTACGACCGCGTCGAAGGACGGGCGACGTCACAGAGTCTTAGCGAAGCGCGAACCGCCCGCGAAGCGGTCGAAACCATGCTGCGGTCGAATGCAAGCGCCTATGCGGTGGACGAAGGGCCGCGAGGGTGCATGATTGTGTTGTCATCGTTGCTGGGCGCGCCCGAAAACGACAGCGTCCGCGCGTTTCTTGCCGACAACCGATTGAAGGGAGAAACGATGCTAAGGGATCGCCTTGCGCGGGGCATCGCGCAAGGAGACCTTTTGGCTTCGGCAGACGTAGATCAGCTTGCCGCCTTTTACACCACCGTGCTTGAAGGGCTTTCCATCCAGGCGCGTGACGGCGCCTCGGCCAGGAAACTCAACATGATCATCGACGCGGCGATGCTGGCGTGGCCATCCGGTTAACGGACTACGGCTGAACCACCATCCAGGCGACAAAACTGGAACCGAAACCGACGCTTGTGGCAGTGGCGACGGCGGAAACGATGGCCGACATCAAAACGGAAAGTACCTGTGGCATCAAGAAGTACGGCGCTTCGGGACTCGTGCACAATCAGGGTCTTTCGCATCTGGATAAGGGTAACCATGACCAAGCAAGGGCACAGCAAACTGGAAATCAGACGGTTATCACCGGCCGAATGGGGCGACGCATACCCTGCCATCGCGCAACTCCGATCGCTGGACGAGGCGGAGTTCATGGCGCGGGTTCGCCGCCAGTCCTATTCGGGCTATGAGTTGGTGGCGGCCTTTCGGGATGGGAAGATTATCGGCGTGCTGGGCATGCGGCCAGTCCACACCTTGGCACGTGGTGCGCATCTGCATGTTGATGACCTTGTCGTCGACGCCGCGGTGCGGGGCAGCGGCGCCGGCCGCGCCTTGATGGAGTATGCCGAAAGCGATGCGCGTGCGCGCGGAATGACGGCCGTGTTTCTTGACGCGCGGCCGGATGCCGTGGCGTTCTACGAGCGAGAGCACTATCTGCTGCATCCCGCACCTTCAATGAAGAAGGTTCTGACGTCATGATGGACGGCCTCTGACGCTAATGGTTACATAGATTCATGAGCGGCTAACAGCGCATAAGGCATATTGCCTGCGCTGCGTCGGCAGCAACGTCGCCGGGTGGCCACTGTGGCCGGGCGGCCCGCAACCTGATTTCCGCAAACCTGATCCGTTAACGCATTGGAGACCTGAATTGCCGATTTTCAAGCAAGCCCACGCCGTTGTGTCCCGTCGCCGTAAGGCCATCCTGGTGGCTGCCGCGCTGACGTTGAGCAGCGGCGCCGCCCTCGCGCAGCTGGCCGCGCCGGGGCAAATGCCGAACATGGCTGCGTTGAGCGGCCAGATGCACGCCGCCGCCGAGTATTGCAATGCCTACACGGCCGCGCAGCTGGAACAGATGAAGCAACAGCAAAAGACCGCGGCAGGCGCCCATGGCATGGCCGCCACGGACTTCGACACCGCCTTCTCGCAGTCATACACCAAGGCCCGCGGACAACTGGGTGGGCTGAGTGCGGCGGACAAGGAAAAGACCTGCGCACAACTCAAAGCCATGTCGGCGGCCTACCCGAAATAGCAAGGTCAATCGGAAAGACCGATGCGGCTATCAGGCATTCCTGCTGGCGCCCAATAGGGGGCCGCGCCAACATTGCTTACCTAACGCACGGTTTTTCAGGAGGATGGGCATGGGTAACAGTCTGGCAGGACAACGGATCATGGTCGTTGGCGGCAATTCGGGCATGGGCTTGGCCGTTTGTGCGCAGTTGATGAGGATGCAGTGCGAGGTCCTGATCGTGGGCCGGTCGCGCGACAAGCTCGACGCGGCGAGCGAACAGCTGCGCCAGTTCGGCCAACCGCAGCTGCTGCAAGCGGACGTGACGAGGGAAGAAGCGGTGCAGCAACTATTCGAGCGCGCCGGGGCCGTGGATCATCTGGTTTGCACCGCGGCCGACATCCGCGGCGCATACGAATTGCTGCCGCAGCTTGAACTGGACGCGCTGGACCGCGCCATCCAGTCGAAGGTCGTCGCGCCTATCCTGCTGGCTAAACATGGCGCGCGTCGGATGCCGGCTCACGGGTCGATCACCCTGACTTCCGGCATCGCCGCCTACCGGCCAAGACCGAAGGGCGTCGCCGTGGCGGCGATCAATGCGGCGCTTGAAGGGGCGGTGCGCGCGATGGCCGTCGAACTGGCGCCGTTGCGGATCAATGCCGTGTCGCCGGGCTGGGTACGCACGCCGATCTGGAATGACGTGGCCGGCTCGGACAGCGACCAACTGTTGGCATCGATGGCTGAACGGCTTCCGGTCGGCAGGATAGGCGCCGGCGACGATATCGCCGATGCCATCGTCTTCCTACTTGGCAATGGCTACACGACCGGCACGGTGCTTCATGTCGACGGCGGGCATCGGCTCGTCTGATCTCGTGGCCGCAAGGCGAATCACGTCGATAAATGCCGCCACGTGGCGGGCGGGCGCGCTTGCCGACGTGAGCAGGCAGATGGGAAGACCCTCGCCCAGGGTGGACAACGGGCGCCATTCGACGCGCGCCCCCGTTGCGTCGGCGTCCACGGCCATTCTGGGCAGAATCGATACGCCGAGGCCCGCGGACACCATCCGCATCAACGCCGGCACGCTGTCGGCTTCGCCACGGATGCGGGGGCGCACGGGGGACTCCTGCACCAGAGTGTCCAGATACTCGCGATAGCGGCAGCCCTCCATGGTGGCGATCAGGGGGAATGCCGCCAGCGCGTCGGGCCTGATGCCGGAAGCCTGGCTGAGCGGATGGCCCGAAGGCATCACGACGACCGGCATGTCGCGCGCGAGGAGGTCGGCGTGAAGGTTGGCGTCGTTCGCCGGCCAGCCGTGCACCACGCCGAAGTCGGCGGTTCCGCCGAGCACGGCCTGAGCCGTCGCAAAGGAGTTTCTTTCCTGGATCGACACCTGTATTCCAGGATGCGAGTCGGCAAAACGGAGCAGCTGGGGGAGCAGCAGACAGGTGCACAAGGTTTGCGGTGCGGCGACGCGGATCGTGCCGCCTTGGTCGCCGATGCCGCCGCGGACCTCTCGGAAGGCATCGTCGGCCATCGCGAGCAACTCGCGCGCACGGCTTGCGAACCTTTCTCCGGCGGCGGTCAGCCGCAGGCGGTTGTTTTGGCGGATGAACAGTGGGTGTCCGACGCTCTGCTCAAGCGCCTGCACCTGTTCGGTAACGCTGGGTTGCGACAGGTGGACCCGTTTGGCGGCTTGCGTAAAGCTCAACGTCTCCGCTGCCGCGACGAAAATTTTCAGTTGCCGTAGTTGGAACATGTCGGTCGGGAGGAGGAGGGCGCCGGCTACCGAGTTTACGTCAACGGCGCTCTTCGGCGAGGGACTTTTCCCAACCTTGCGTCGGAAACGGCCTGCTGTCGCAGGCGCGTTCGGGCACATGGGGAATCACGCGTCAGGCCGGCACCGGTCGCTCCGGGCGGTGCCCAAGCGCGTTGGCAAGGTCCGCGATCGGCGCCAGCAAGCCCCGGTCGAATGACTCATGCGCTTTACCGGCGCGCAGCCTTGCCGGCCAATCGGCATGCGTGAGCGCGCCACGGCCAAGCGAGACAAAGTCCGCCTCTTGCCGGGCGATCATCCCGTCCGCCTGCCCCGCGTCATGCAGCGACCCGTTCGCCAACACCGGCACCGAAACGTGGCGCTTTGCCAGCGCGGCAAGGCTGGGGCCGGCCGTGCCGAAGGCGGGACGCCAGGCCTCGAATTCGGTGGTGTGAAGGTAGTCGACAGGCTGCTTGCCGAGCGTGCCGAAGATCTGTGCCGAGTCGGCCTCGCCACCCTCCCATTTGTGCGTGAAGTCGTTGACCTTGCCCTGCGAGACGCGCACGCCCACCACGAAATGCGCCGACGTCGCGCGTCGCACCGCCTGGATGACGTCCACCGTCAGACGCAGGCGGTTTTCCACGCTGCCGCCGTAGCGGTCGTGGCGCAGGTTGGTGTGGGCCGTAAGGAACTGGTCCAGCAGATACCCGTTGGCGCCGTGTATTTCGACGCCATCGAATCCGGCTTCCTGGGCCCTGCGCGCCGCTTGCGCGAAGCCGTCGATGGCCTCGGCGATGTCGTCGGCCGACATGGCGTCGGGCATGCGGTAAGGTCCTTCGCCCCGATAGAAGGCCATCTGCTGCCCGATCGGCTGCACGGCCGAGGGGCCTTTCGTCGAGCCCCGATGGGGATTGCCTTGCGACAGCGCGCCGGCATGCATCAGTTGCGCGACAATGCGCCCGCCGTGCCGATGCACCCGATCCACGACGGTCCGCCATGCATCACGTTGCTCGTCGTCCGCCAAGCCAGGCTGGAAAAGGTAGCCCTGCGCATGAGCCTTGTCCGTGTAGATGCCTTCCGTGATCACCATGCCGAAGCCGCCCGCCGCGAAGGCTTCGTAGTAATCGGCCATCAGCGCCGTGGCGCGGCCATCCGCCGTGGCGCTGACCCGGGTCATGGGTGCAACCGCCAGGCGGTTGGGCAACTTAAGTTCCGTTCCCAGCCGCAGCGGCGCGAACAATCTGGCGTGCGCGGTCTGCGCATCGCCCGCCGGACGATCGATTTGCGTGCTCATGTCAACGGTCCTCCGTTTGGCGGACGGCCGCGATGGCTTCGATCTCGATCATTGCGGCGGGGTCGTACAGCGCCTTGATCTCGGCAATCGTGTCGGCCGGGTAGGGGGCCGAAAAGAAGCGGCGACGCAAGGTCACCACGTCCTGGAAATGCCCCATATCCGTCACGAAGATGGTGACTTTGATCACGTCCTTCAGGCTGGAGCCGCCGGCTTCCAGCGCGCGGCGCAAATTCGAGAAGGCTTGCTCGCCTTGAGCAAGAAAGCCGCCTTCGACGATCTTTCCGTCATCAGCGGCGCCTGCCTGGCCCGAGATGAAGAGCAGGTCTCCGAAGCGGATGCCTTGCGACAGCAGGAAAGGGGCGTAATTGTCGGGTTGGGTGATGACACGTTCTAGCATGGTGCGAATTCCTTCACTTATCGTTGATCGGAGGACAGAGCGGAAAATCGCCTGTCCATGCCGTAAATGTAGGAATTCGCAGCGCGTGTGACAAAGGTTCATTTGTCAGCTATAAGAAGAGAATATCTCATCTATCTGCCGGGACCGTTCATGCAACGCCGATTTCTTCCGCTTTCTGCGCTTCGGGCATTCGAAGCCGCCGCGCGCCTGGGCAGTTTCAAGGCCGCCGCCAGCGAACTGGCGGTGACGCCGACCGCCGTCAGCCACCAGATCCGGGCGCTGGAGACGCAGATCGGGCTGGTTCTGTTTGATCGCCAGGTGCGCAAGGTGTCGCTAAGCAACGCGGGCACGCAGCTGTATCCGGTGCTGCGCGACGGGTTCGACGCGTTCGAGGCGACGCTGGCCAAGTTGATGCAGCAGCCAACACGCAGTCAGGTCAGCATCTCGGCGACGAATGCCTTTACCGTGAAGTGGCTGGTGCCACGCATGAGCGATTTCCGCAGCCGGCATCCCGGTATCGACTTGCAGTTGCAGGCAAGCGACGACCTTGTCGACCTGCGCTCGACGGCGGTCGACATCGCGATTCGTTACGGCCGGGGGCCGTATCCCGGCCTGGTCACGGAGCCGCTGTTCACCGACCGCTTTGCGCCCGTGGCCAATCCGCGTCTGGGCGTGGTGTCGGCGGACGACCTGGCTCGCGTGCCGTTGATCCGTTTCGACTGGAAACGTCCTCAGCCCGACAACCCGACCTGGGAACGTTGGTGCACGGTCGCGGGGCGGCCCCTGCCGCCAGAAGCGGGTCAACTTCGATTTTCCGACGAAGGTCATGCCATACAGGCGGCCGTCGCGGGCCATGGCATTGCGCTGGTCAGCCTGGCGCTGATCGCCGACGAACTGGAAGCGGGCCATCTGGTGCAGCCGTTCGGACCCGCGATCGACGGGCACACCTACCATTTGGCCAGGCACGCCGATCGCCCGCCTTCGGCGCCCGTCCAGGCGGTGGCGCAGTGGTTGCGTGCGCAGGCGGCGGGAGGCTGACCCGCTATGGCTGTTGCAGCGGCCAGACCTCAACGACACCGTGCGCGACCGCGCAGGGGGTTCGCGACACCATGTCTATGGCCTCGGCCAGGTTGGCCGCTTCGATGATGGCAAAGCCCGCCACCGGCAAGGGGGATTTCATGAAGGCCTGGTGCGTGGTTTCGACCCCGGCAGCTTCGGGGTTGCGCACCTGCACGGGTTGGCCTGCAATGCCCATCAGCACGCCGTCTTTCTGCAGTGTGGTGTCGTGCGCATGGGCGGCGTCGCGAATGGCGGCCGGCGTGCGGTCGTAACCTGCCTGGTCGCCATATCCGATCGTTACGAACTTTGGCATGGTCGGTCTCCTTGAGAGGGTTGAAAAATCCGTCGCCGGCCTTGTCCCTCTGCCTGAGGCCGGCGTGTCAGCCGTGCTTGCCGAAGCCCCCGCTGGCCCAGTCCGAGGCGCGCTGAACGGTCAGCTTGTAGGTCGGCGCAACATGGGTTTCGGCCAGTTGCTCGCCGAATTCGTCGTAGGCGCTTAGCACGGCATAGGGCTCGTCTTCGTCGGGCACGATATCCAGCTTCACCGTCAGGCGGCCGGCGGCGGCGTCGATCTTCACGCTTTTGTGCAGCGTCGCATGCAATTGCTGTTCATGGCGGCGCAGGACTTCATTGGCGGTTTTGACCAACGTGAAGAAGGCTGGGGAGTCGAGCGGCTTGGGGTTCTTTTTGTCACGGCCCATGGTCCAGGGGCCCACCAGGGCCGGCTCGGCTTGTCCGTCCAGGGTCATCTCGACAGCCCAACCGTCATCGTCCTCGTTCTTGATGATCCGGGCGGTCCAGCCGTCATCGCGCCAAAGCCTGGCCTCTTGTTCCTTTCGGTCTTCGGGCATGCCAGTCTCGGGTATGCGGGTGTCATTCACTGCGGTAGTTCTCCTGGATTCGGTGGCGTGCGGCCCCATGGCCTGGCGGCCCTGAAGGTTGCACTGTAGCCCGGCGCTTGCGGGAATTCCGCGCGCCCAGGTGGCTTGCAGGACAATTTTGGCATAACCGCAAGCGGCAGGCGCCTGGCGCCTATAGCTTATCCAGGCGGGCGGGGTCGAATTCCCAGCGATGCGTCGAGTCAGCCGTGCATTGAATGACGGTCTTGATATGTTGCTTGGGGCCCACGCCCTTGAGCTTGACCTCTCCGTTACATACCGGGCAGTCTCCGCTCAAGGTGGTGAGATAGACGCGCCCCGACGGATCGGATTCGACGTTGATCAGATCCGCAAGCCGGACAAATCCCTTCCGAATCAGGCGATAACCGATAAAGCACGCGAATCCGCTGGGGACGACCAGCCAGAACCACCAGACGCCCCACCTGAAAGCCATTTCGCCAATCGTCGCCATCAGGCCGGCCGCGCCCACTGCCGCGAGCCAGCGCTGCTTCAGGGGGCGGCCGCCCAACGCAATGGGAATGACGCTTGTGCGAACGAGCGCGGGCCGGCTCCAGCCGCCATCCCCGGGCGGAGGTTCTTGAGAGGCGGGCGCCACCATGGGATCTGGATCTGTGTTGAAACCGCCGGGCTCCGGCGTCTTCCTGGGCTCGGAAAGGCCGGACAAGGTCCTTTGGCATTCGTCGCAAAGACGGCCGCGGCCACGATGCGCGGCCCCACAGGTTTGGCAATGCACGGGCGCTCCCTCGCGAATGATTGCAACGGCCGAAAGGATACAACCATTGACCGTTCGGGGCCGGCGTGCGCCACCCGACGCCCAGCGAGCCGCGCAGCCAAGGCGGATTTCACGACCGTTTGCCGTGCTCGGCTTTTGCCGACCCAAGGCTTCAACCCGACGACATGATGAAACCCATGCGTGTTCGACGAATGCTCATGGCGCTTGCCACGTTGGGGCTGGCGCCCGTGTCCGGCATCCAGGCGGCTGCCACGGTAGCGACGAGATCCGGCCGCGGCCCGTATATCGCGGCGAGGGCTGGATCGAAGCGGGCGATGCGCAGGTCGGCATCCAATCGGCGCGGGGATACGCCCGTCCGGACGCGGGCAGCGAGCGGTTGCTGGATTACGAAATGCGCAACAACGCCAAGTGGGAGCCGCTTGCTCCCAAGGATCGCGCGCGGGGGCGGGCGTGGTTTCGGGGCATCTGCGCATCGGCGGAGACAACCTGCGACATGCGGTCAGTGGACCAATAGCAGGCGTGCCGGCGGCCGGCTGCGGCACAAGGCCGCCTCCGACCATTCCGGTCCAACCTGCCCGATCAGAACCGGTAGCGCACGTCGAGCGTGCCGGTGTTCTGACGGTTGCCGTCGCCAAATTGTCCGCCGTACGCGACCCCGACCGTGGTGCGTTTGCTGACCTCGATTCCCACGGCGAGTTCGACCACGGCCGCATCCCGCGCGACGGGCGCGCCAGTCACCGTGAACGAATCGCCGCCCTGGACGAAGCTCAGCGCGCTAGCCGGATTCACGTCGCCGAAGGCATGGCGCCACCCCAACGTGCCGCGCGCGTAGCCGCGCGCGCCCGCGCTATCGAAGCGGGTCAGCGCATGCAGTCCAAGGGTCGTGGTGGTGACGTCGTTGCGGCTGCTTTGTCCACGCAGCGCCGCGTCGCCGCCCGATTCCGAGAAGCCACGCGTGCGCATATCGCTATAGTTCGCCGCGGCAAAGGGTTCCAGGGTGAGATGGTCGTTTACCGCTGCGGCGTAGCCCAGTTCGGTGAAGAACTGACTGGTGCTGGCGCTGTAACTGGCCTTCAGCGTCTGGTCGAGCCCGGCGGCGGCGGTGTTGCGCTGCGTGTCCAGGTCGCTCCAGGTGTAGGCCGCTCCCAGGCTCACGTTGATCTTGCCCGCGCCCGCGTCGAATGCCTTGCCACCGTAGACCGCGATGCTGTAGCTGTCGGCTTCGGTACGGGAAGCGCGGTCGGCGGTCCGGCTGCGGCCGTCGTTGTAGCCTAACGCACCTCCCAGGCGCCAGCCAGCGCCCACAGCGTGGTCGCCGCCGATGGTGATGCCGGCGTCGGAGAGAGTCGTTCTGGCCGTATTGCCGTCGCCACCCAGCGTGGTCCAGTTGCCCGATACCTGTGTCCACAACGGCTGGGCGGCTGCCTGCGGTAGCGCTGCCGCGTCGCCCAGGCCAAGCTGGGCGGTCGGCGCGCCGGGCATCCAGCCCGCATTGAGATTGGCGCGCAGGCGCGTGATGGGCGCCTGGCTGAAGGTGCTGGTCAATCCTTGCAGCGCCGAAATCGCGCTGGCGTGCGACTCGCCGGACAGGGCGTTGTAGGCCGCAGGCGGCGCGCCGTCAGGCAGGTTCAGTACATGCTGGTAGAGCGCGCTGTTCGTGGGCAGGCTTTGCAGCCCCCCGGCGACCGCGCGTTGGTTGCCGGTGGTGGCGGCGTCGGCGAACTGGATCGGGCGCGTGCCGCCGTCGTCGGGCACCTGCTTCAGGCTCACCGTCAGATCGACGCGGTGGCTGTCGTACGACAGCGTCGGCGTCAGGAAAGCCAGGTTGCTGGACACTGCGTCAAAACGTCCCAGCACGCCATTCTCGGCGGTCAGGATCGCGTAGGTCGTGGAGGGGGCATAGTTGCCGTTTTGGGCCATTTGCACGACTGAACCCGACAGCGTGGCCGTGCCTGCCACGTGCACGCCGCTATTCTGGCCGCTGGCGGTTGACGCGACGCGATAGGTGGAGCCCGGCTGGAATGCCAGGTCACCCCGCAGCCGCATCTGGCCAAGCGGTTGGGCGGCATTGCCCGGCGACAGCGTGGCGCCGGATCCGATGGTCACGCTGTCCAGGTTGCCGATGCCCGCCAGTGTGGTGCCCGCAGCGGCCTGGACCTTGCCGCCCAGCTGGCCGTCGACCTGCAGGGTGCCGGCGGTCAACTGCGTGGTGCCGGTATATGCGCTGCTGTCGCCCGTCATGAGCAGGGCGCCGGCGCCTTGCTTGGCGGTCGCGCCCGCGCCGGAAAGCGCGCCAGCGTAGGTGAAGTCGTCCAAGCGGTTGAAGACCAGACTGCCCTGGTTGACGATATCGCCGACGATCGAACCGGTTGTGCCGCCGTCGCCCACCTGCAGCGTGCCGGTTTCAATCGTCGTCACGCCGGTGTGTGTGTTCTGGCCCGTCAGCACCAGCGTGCCCATGCCGGCCTGGCGTAATTGACCGGCGCCGCTCAGGTTGCCCGCGAATACCACGCGGTCGCCGCGCTGGAAGGCAAGCGCCGCCCCGGCGGACACGTCGGCGTTGCCGGTGATGCTGCCCGAGCTGGCGCCATCGCCGACTTGCAGCGTGCCGGCCCGGACCGAGGTGCCGCCGAGATAGGTGTTGTTGCCGGTCAGCACGAGGGTGCCAGCCCCCAGCTTGGCCAAACCGCCGTCGCCTGCAAGCGCCTGCGCAACCGTGAAGGTGTTGCCGGCGTCGGCAATGTCCAGACCACCGCCTGCGGCGCCCAGCGTGATGGCCCGGCCGGTGCTCTGGAATCCCGTGCCGGTCACGCGTAGCGTGCCGCCCTGGAAGTCCAGCCCGGCCGTCGAGGCGCCAAGGTTGCTGTCGCTGGACACCGAAAGCGTGCCCAGGGTCAGGCGCGTGGCAAGCGTGTAGGCGTTGGCCCCGTTTAGCACCAGCGTGCCCAGGCCTGTCTTATTGATACCGTTGCCGGTCAGCACGTTGTCGATGGTGGCCGTCCATGACGCGGCGGCCGCGCTGCCATCGCCGACACGCACTTCGCCAAACGCGGCGGACGAAACGCCGCCCAGTGTCAGCGCGTCGCCGTTCAAGCGATAGCCGTCGCTGGCGAACTGTATGCCTTTCGCGGACACCGTCCCTGGCGTTGCATCGACCGTCACGATGCCCGCCGCGCCGCCGAAAATCGCAAACGCGTCGGCAGGCTGGCGGGGGCCGGTCACGGCGCCCGCGGCGTTCGTCCAGCTGGCGCCGGTTGCCGACCACACGCCCGAACCGCCGCCCATCTGAGTGGGGCTGGCCAATCCGTTGGCGTTCCAGAAATTGAGGTCCGTGCCTGCGGTGTTCAGAAGGTTGATGGATCCGGCAAGGTACTGAATGGACAGATCCGCAGGCCCCACGAGGCCGGCGCCGGACGTGGACAGCAAGCCGGTATAGTCGAACAGCCGATACAGTCCGATGCCGAAGCCGCCAGCATCCTGCACGGTCAACTGGCTGCCATTCAGGCGCAGGTCGCCATTGACCGTCACGCTGTGGCTGGCGCCGGATGGGCCCAGGCTAAACTCGACCAGGCTTGAGGCGCCCAGGCTCAGGTCGCCATTGACGGTGAACACGCCGCCCGGATTACCCGGGGCGAGACGGCCGCCAGCCGTCACGGTGACGTCACCGTTAACCTGGCCGAAGCCGCCCAGCGTGGCGTGGTTGGCCACGGTGATATTGCCATTGACGCGCGCCGTGGCGTGCGAGGCGTCCGCACCGATCTGCAGCAAACCTCCCATCACCTGGGTGTTGCCGGTATAGCTGTTGACGCCGTTGAGCGCCAGCGTGCCGGCCCCGTACTTTTGCAGGCCGCCGGTGCCCGCGATCTCTCCGGCGTAGGCGCCCGTCTGCAAGGTCAGCGTCGTGGCGCCAAGATCCACTTTTCCACCGGTGCCGTTCAGCGTTTGCAACGAATGATCGCTGCCGCCGGACAGGTCCAAGGTGCCGCCGGTGTTGACGGTGATCGTGGAGCTTGCGATGAGGCTGCCCCCCGGTCCCAACGCCAGCGTGCCGCCGTTGACCGTCAGACCGCCCGCGAACGGGTTCGGTCCCGTCAGCGTCTGGCTTCCGGTGCCTGCCTTGACCAGCGCGCCGGTACCCGAAATGATGCCTTGGAATGTGCTGCTGGTGTTGCCGTCAAGCGTCAACGTATTGGCACCCAGCAATACGTTGCCCGCGCCCAGCAGCGCTTGCAGGGACTGGTTTCCTGCGGCGCTCAGATCCAGCGTCGTGCCAGACGACAGGTTGGCCGTCGACGCTGCCAGGCTGCCCCCCGTGCTGATTGCAAGCGTGCCCGCGGTGACGCGGGTTTCACCGGTATGGGTATTCGCGCCGGCCAGCATCAGCGTGCCTGTGCCGGATTTGCTTAGCGTTCCGGTGCCGGAAAGTACGCCGGCATAGGTGCCCGTGGTGTCCTGCGTGAAAGACAACGTGCCACTGTTGGCGATGTTGCCTTGGAGGCTGGCGGTATCACCCTGAAGGGTGGCTCCGGCGTTGACGGTGGTGCCGCCGGCATACGTGTTGATACCGCGCAGGATAAGCGTGCTGCCGCTTGCGACGGTCAGGCCGCCCATCCCCGACAGGACGCCCGACAAGGTGAAGGGGTGGGTGCCGGTCGCCAGGAGGCTGTGATTGCCGGCCCCGAGGTTCACGAGCGTGATGGGGTTGGCGACCGTCAAATCGTCGGCGGCGGCAGAGACGCTGCCGCCCCGAGCGGTGATGGCGCCCGTTCCCAGCACCTCGCCATTTGCCAACTGCGCCGAACCGCCGTTGAGCTCAATGCCGCCGCCCGTCGTGAGCGGTGCGCCACTCAGACTCCATGTGCCGCTGTTGATCCGCAAATTCTGGAAGTTGATGTAGGTGTCGCCGGACGCGCTGCCGTTGCCGCTGGTGCCACTGCCCGAATCTGCCGGCAGCACATTCTGCAGAACCAGCGTGTTGTTGCCGCCTGTCCCGCCATCGATCGTGCCGGGGGGCGCAAAACGCAGGCCCGGCATGCCGGTAACGGTAAGGTCAGCATTGGCGGAGCCGCCTCCGCGCACGACGAGGGAACCGGTGACAGCGGTAAACGTGTTATCTCGGCCCTGGCCCAGCGATACGCTGCCAACGACGAACCCCGAATTGGCAAAGCTGTTTCCCTTGTCGGGATCGGCGGGCGCCTCGAGCGCAACGCGGCCCAGGATCGTGCCCGAATTGACGAATTCGATGTTGCCGCCGCCAAAGGCCGCCACGACGGGCAGGTCCGCGCTATTGATCTGCACGCTTGAGATCGTGCGGCTGCTTATCATGCCTGCGTTGCTAAGATGGCTCACTCCGCCGCTGCCGTTCTGAACGGCTATCGCCATGCCATTCAAGTTGGGGAGGGTGGTGTAGCCCCCCGCGGTGCCGGAGATGGTTCCGTTGACCGTGTTGACGATGCGGTGGGTGTTGGCGGCGGCATTGCCGACGGTCAGCCCCGCCGAAGGCAAGATGGGGCTGCCGAGCAGGTTGGAGTCGATCCTGCCTTCGTTGGTCAATGCCACGTTGTTGCCCGTCAACGCCATCGCCGGGCTGCCGCTGTTCAGCAAGACCCCCAACGATGCGTCCCGCGCGACGTGCACCGTGAGGTCGTTCGCGCCGCTGGAGAAGCTGGGCGATGCCGGATCGGCCGCTTCTGTGCAGGTCACGTCCGTGCCCAATTCCGTGCAGGCCGCCTGAACCGCGGCACTCAGGGCGGATAGGCCGATCGTTAGGGTCAGCTGTGCCACATAGCGGGGCCGGCGCCCCGTGACGCAGCCTCCCGCCGGCGACGGTCCGCCGCGCGATTGCGATGCCAGTTCCGACGCGGCTTGCCAGACGCGCAAGCGACGGTTCCATACCAGGCGGTATATGTGGTTCAAAGCAGGGTGCTCCGGTGGGCGTGAATTCGGGTCAATAAATAATCGATCTTCGCGGAAGGTAATCGGCCGAAAAAAGGCCAAATTCCGGCTTTTGAAAAGACATATCCCCGGCGACGAAGGCTGCCTGGCCATTGCGTGGAGTCTTTGGCGTCATGAGGGATAATGCCTGCTCGTTGACCGCCGCCTCCCCGTCGTGGATCTTGATCGCATGGGCAAGAACAACCCGCCAGCCGTCCCAACGCTGACCATCTCAACCGCGTTAAGCCAGGCGTGCGCGCATTGGGACGCGGGCCAGGCGGCACATGCCGAACAACTTTGCTTGCGGGTGCTGGACGTGGCGCCGGATCATCCCGGCGCGCGCCAGTTGCTGGGTGTGATGGCGCACGCCTATGGGCAGTTGGACGTGGGTATCGAGCACATGCGGGCCGCCTGCCGCTCACCGCTTGCGCCGGGCGTCTGTCATAGCAACCTGGCCGAGATGTGTCGCCAGAAAGGGCTGCTGGACGAAGCAGAAACCGCGGCGCGGCGCGCGGTGGCGCTGGAGCCTCAGTCGGTCGAGGGCTGGAACAATCTGGGCATCATCTTGCAGGAATCCGGGCAACTGCCCGCCAGCCTTGAATGCCTGCAACGCGTCGCCGCGCTATTGCCCGACAGTCCCGAGGTTCACAACAATCTGGGCAATACGTGCAAGCGCCTGGGGGATAACGCGCAGGCGCTTGCCCATTACGGCCGCGCGCTGGCATTGAATCCCGACTACGCGCAAGCGCTCTGCAACCAGTCGGTGGCCCTGAGCGACGACGGTCGCCATGAAGAGGCCCTGGCGGCCATCCGCCGCGCCATCGACATCGACCCGCTGATACCGCAGGGCCCTCAGATCCTGGCGCGCATCGAGCTTGCTTGCAACGCGACGAAGGCCGAAGGCGTACCGGCAGATCCGGAGGCCGTCGCGCATTGGCGGAAAGCCGTTCAGGCTTTCCGTTCGCAGGGCAGGGTGGACGAGGCGCGGTCGATGCTGGAACGCATCGTGCGCGCCGTGCCGGGCGATGCCGGCGCGCGGTTCAATTTGGCCGAGGTGTTGCTGCTGCAAGGCGACTTCGAAGCGGGTTGGCGCGAGTACCGCTTCCGCTACCGGATGGCGCATACCGCGATGCGCGAACGGCATATGCAAAAGCCGCGATGGGCGGGGCAGCCCATCGAAGGCCAGACGCTGCTGATTCACGACGAACAGGGGTACGGCGACACGTTCCAGTTTTTGCAGTTGCTGGCATGGGCGCGTGAACGCAGCGGTGCGCGCGTGGTCCTGGAAGTCAATGCGGATATCCAGGCGTTGGCCGAACGCGGAGAGGGGGCCGACGAGGTGATTCGTGCCGGCACGATACCGCCCGCTTTCGATTTCCATAGTGAATTGATGAGTTTGCCGCTTGCGCTGGGTTTGCGCGTGACCGACCTGCCGGTCCGCACCGCCTATCTGCGCGCGGACCCGGAGCGGGTCGAACAGTGGCGCAAACGCCTGGCGAGGTTGCCGCGTCCATGGGTCGGGCTGGTATGGGCGGGGCGGCCAAGCCATCCGAACGATGCGCAACGATCGCTGGCGCTGTCCGACCTGGCGCCGCTGGCGCAAGACGGCGTGACCTTCATCGCGCTGCAAAAGGGCGATGCGGCGGCTCAGGCCGCCATGCCGCCCCAGGGCATGGCGATGGTGTCGCTTTGCGATGACATCCGCGATTTCGACGACACCGCCGCCATCCTCACATTGCTGGACGTGCTGGTGTCCGTGGACTCATCGCCCGCGCATCTTGCGGGCGCGCTGGGCTGTCCGGTCTGGGTCATGTTGCCGTTTGAACCCGACTGGCGCTGGCTTCGCGACCGTGCGGACTCCCCGTGGTATCCGTCCATGCGGCTGTTCCGCCAACCCGCCCCGCAAGCGTGGGCCCCGGTGCTGGCGGAAGTGGCGGACGCGCTCTGCATGTTGAAAAGCGGTTGAGTGGTGTTCTGCAACAACGCCGACGTTGACATCGACCCTTCATCCACAATCCTGAGCGGTCGGCCGGGATCGCCACTATGCCGCGCATTGTAAGAAGTCAAAAGATCGGGAAGAATCAGGGTATTCCGAAAATTGGCATTGAAGCGATGACCCTTCAACAGTCAGGTGAAACAGCGGCCACGGCCATGAACCCGAACATGCGGAGGCAAGGCGCGGTCGTTCCCAGCGAAAGGCGCAAGAGGAACATTGCCATCATGGCGAGCGCTCTTGCGATTTCTGGGGTGTTGGTTCCTTTGCTGATTGCCAGCCACCTTGCTCGCGAGCAGGCGGAAGAAGCGCAGGTCCTGCGTTTGAACCTGGTAGCGGGAAAGGTGGCGGAAAGGGCCAATATTGCGCTTTCGCAAGCACGCAATGCTCTCGATACGCTAACAATCGTTGACGATCAGCCCTGCCACGACGATCACGTGACGCTGATGCGGCGATTGACGCTCAATACACTGTCGATCGAAGAGATCACCTATAACGATGGCACGGTCGCGTGCACCACCTGGCGTGACAGCACGCCGCTCTTGCCGGAATCCAGCTTTGAACTGACACCGGATACGCGCGCTTTCGTCGGCGCGCGCTCGGCGATATCTGGTGCCGCGCCGATGCTGGGTATACAGCGGGCCCCTTACCTGGTCTTGATCAATCTGAGCCGATTCACCGACATCCAGAATCCGCACGGAATTCAGACGGCATTCATGCGAGTGCACGGACCTGTTCTTGCCGTATCGCCGGGCGCCAATACAGATGCTCTGCTGGCCACCCTGCAGACGGGCGTCCAGGATCCCGCGCTGCTTGCCAGTTCGGTGGAATTTGGCGGATGGCGGGCCACGGCGGCGGGCCCTCATGAAAGCCCCGAGGAACTCTGGCATCAACGCTTGTTGTTGTTTCCGCTCGGCGCGCTTTTCTCCGGCCTGATCGTTTGGCTGATTTATAAGCTGTCGCGAGCCAGGCTTTCTCAGGAAGCCGAGTTGCTCCTAGCGCTGAAACAGCGCGAATTTTTTGTGAATTATCAACCCATCATCGAGCTCGCGACAGGGAAGTGCGCGGGGGCCGAGGCCTTGGTCCGCTGGCGCAGGCCAGACGGCGAGATCATCGCGCCTGACAACTTCATCCCGTTGGCGGAAAAATGTGGGCTCATCAGTGCTATCAGTATGGAAGTCGTCCGCCAGGCAATGGACGACCTTGCCGCGCTGCTGACGGCCAACCCCGGATTGCACCTTGCAATTAACTTTTCGGCCATTGACCTTTCGTCGACGCAAATACTGGATTGCCTTAGCGAAAAGCTTGCGCAGTCTAAAATTGGGGCGGGCCAGATATGGATCGAATTGACCGAGCGGGATTCAATAGACCCACAAAGCGTATCGATTCTGGAACTCGCACGGTCCCGAGGCTTCGGAATCGCCATCGACGACTTCGGCACCGGCTATAGCAGCCTCGCCTACCTGAATCGATTGCCGGCGCATACCCTGAAGATTGATCGGGCGTTCGTCCACACCATCGAAACCGATTCGGTCAGCGCGCAGGTGCTGCCGCACATCATCGAGCTTGCGCATAGCCACAAATTCCTTATCGTGGCCGAGGGAGTGGAGACTCCCATCCAGGCCGCGTACCTGCGTGCCAAGGGAGTCCAGTATGCTCAAGGGTGGCTATTTTCCAAACCGTTGTCTGCTGCGGATTTCTTGAAGTTCGTTGGCAGCAATCCGGATACAGCCTTCCTTGCTTAATCCTCCTTCACACCGTCCTCGCAATCCCAGGAGAAATCATGAGATTGATCGCTTTGCCCCTCGTATGTTGCGTCCTGCTCGCGGCTTGCGCGCAACCTCGCACCAACGCTTCCGTTCCGGCGGCCGCCGTGACACCAGACTCCGCCATTGCGGCATGCAAAAGTGCCCTGGCACTCAAGCAATCCGTCAATCCCGTCATGGTCTTGCCCATGAGTTCGGCGGCAATTCCCGGTGGCCGTGAAGTGTTCTTGAGCCTGAATGGCAAGCAATGGCTTTGCGCGACCGACGCTTATGGGAATGTCGGCCGCCTGGAGGCGCGCGGAGGATAATTCGCTTTGGCGCGGTGCTTTCGCAGGCGGTGCGGATAGTATGGGCTGTGCAAACCGCTACGCTTTCCCGTGCGCGGCGGCGCCCGTCATGCTGTTGGCCTGCAACTCGCTTATCCCAGCCAGGCGGTGGCTGCCACGCCGGCGGCCAGCAGCAGGCACAACGGTGAAAACACCCGCGTGTCCAGCCGGGCGAAGGGCTCGCCGCCCAGCCGCTTGAACAATCCCACGTAGCGAAAGTCACCAATGGCTCGTCCCAGCAGCGCCAGCGCCAGCGCAGCAGCGGCCCAGCGTAGCCAGGTCGGCGCGACAGGGGCGCCTGGGAAGCCTGCATTGACCGCCACCAATCCGGCAAACGCCATCAAGGCCAGACCCACGACGAATGTCCCCACGGCCGACGGCCGAAACAGCGGCTTGCCGTCTTTGACCGGCAAGGCAATCAGGTAGGCCACCCGGCCCCCCAGTGCCCAATAGATATGCCACAGCGACAGCACGATGAACACGCCACAGGTCAAGGCGGCAATGATGGCTTGCATGATGATTCCGGAAAGTTGGCACCGGCGTGATTGTGCCCCGGATTTACGCAGTAGGGTCGCGGCTTGCGGCGGTCAGCCCTTCCGTTTGCGGGTCTTGCTCTCCAGGTAGTGTTCGCCCCAGGACTTCATCGCTTCCAGTGTCGGAGCCAGCGTGGTGCCCAGCGCCGTCAGCGTGTATTCCACCCGTGGAGGCACTTCGGCAAAGACTTCACGGCTGACAATGCCGCTGGCCTCAAGTTCGCGCAGTTGCAACGTCAACGAGCGCTGCGTGACGCCGCCGATCAGCTTTTTCAGTTCGCCGAAACGCTTGGTTCCGCCAAGCAGGTAGTGAATGATCAACGGCTTCCATTTGCCGCCCGCGATGTGGACGGTGATTTCCACCGCGCATCGGTATTGATCGAGCTTGCCAGCCGCCATGACACTGCCTCCGTTCGGATTGAGGCCCAATAGTATAGTTTTTATCCTTAGGTATAAAGAGTGTGCCTACTTGTAAAAAAGACACTGGATTTTGATAATGCCGCCTTACGGAAGCTTGCCTTCCATGTCGGAGAAAAATCCATGAAAGCCGCTTTTTACGAACGCCAGGGCCCCGCGCATGAGGTGCTTTGCGTCGCTGAAGTTCCCGATCCCCAACCCGGCCCCGGAGAAGTCCGGGTGCGGGTGCACGCGTCGGGACTGAACCCGACGGACCTCAAGGCCCGCACAGGGTTCTCCGCCGCAATGCCATTCCCGCGCGTCATCCCGCACCAGGACGGCGCGGGCGTCATCGATGCGGTGGGCGATTCGAAAGAGGCGGGTCGGGTGGGCCAGCGGGTATGGATCTATGAGGCGCAGTACGGCAGGCCGATGGGAACCGCGGCTGACTATGTCGTGGTGCCGTCGGCGCAAGCCGTGCCACTGCCTGACAACGTGTCCTTCGAGGTCGGGGCATCGCTCGGCATCCCGGCCTTGACGGCCCATCGCTGTCTCTTCGCCGATGGCGACATCCGGGGCAGGAATGTACTGGTGCAGGGCGGAGCGGGCGTGGTGGGTACCGCCGCCATCCTCTTGGCAAAGTGGGCGGGCGCGTGGGTGGCGGCCACCGTCATGAATGAAGAGCAGGCCGCCGTCGCCCGCGCGGCGGGCGCGGATCTGGTGCTGGACCGTTTGAATGACGACGTTGCCGCCGCCGTCAACGCAAGCACGGGAAACACGGGCGTGGACCGTATCGTCGACGTCAACGTGAAGGCGAACCTGGATATTGACCTTGCATGCCTGGCGCCCGGGGGTGTCATCAGTTCCTACGCGATGACGCATGCCGCCGATGCGCTCACGGTGCCGCTGTTAAGCGCGATGGTGCATGGATGCGTGTTGCGCTTCGTGTTTATCTATTCGGTGCCCGTGGCGGCGAAAATCGAGGCGATCAGGGACATCAACGCCTGCCTGGCCAGTGGCAACTATGCCCCCCATATCGGGATGAGGGTGCCGCTGGGGAAGATCGCCGACGCGCACGTCGCGCTTGAATCGGCATCCGTCGTGGGCAAGGTACTCGTCGTGTTGTGAGTTGCTGCCTTGCAGCATGGTCTTCGGTCAAAATGCGCCCGAAAAGGGGGGTTATTGGACCGCTCGTCATCACCAATTCTGATCGTAGAATCTGGCTGATGATCAGGGAGGATCATGACAACAGGACATCTCTCAAGCCGGTTCGGGGCGCTTTTGATTCTTGTGCCGACCTTGACGCTTGCTACGTTTTTTGGAGCTATCGGTTATTCGCTCAAGGCTTCACTCCTGGACGACGCCATTGATCACCATAATGTTCATCTGCTCCAGCGTTCGCTTGCCATCGCGAACGAGCAGGCCGCCATCATCGACGAGCTGAGCGCCCCAGCCGTGGCATGCTCGGCCGAGGACCTGGCTCTGATGAGAGAGAGAGTCTTCCAGTCGAAGTATGTGGGGGATATTGCACGGATTTCGGATGGGGCAATACAGTGTTCGGCGGTGTGGGGAGAATGGGGCGAGCCCTATGTCTTGCCTGCCGAGCGAACGCCGATGCACCAGGACATCTTCGTATGGAGGAAACTCGCGAACCCGGTCCATCCGGCGCTCATCGCGGACGTTGCCGCAAACGACCGTGTGGCGGTTTTCAATGGCCCCAACGCGTTCGTTGATGTAGAAGACCACACCGGCCATTTGTGGGGACGAACGTACTCAAGGGATGGCAGCGTGATCCAGGAGTTCGGTGCTTCCCCGTCTCCCGAGGCCAACACAAGCATTTTCGGGAAAATCACCAGCGCGTTCCTGATTGTCCGAAGCGGATCGACGTGTTTGTCGCCCGGCCAGCCTGATATCTGCGTGGCCTCCACAGCGCTGGTGGACGCGCGCGTCATGGTCTTGGCTATCGGGCTGGTGGGCGGGCTGGTCGGTGTCGCGTGTGGCGTGGCGCTGTTCCTGTCGTGGCGAGGCGCAAACGGCCTACGGGTAAGTCTTGCCAAAGCGATACGCCGAGAAAAAATACAGGTTCGCTATCAGCCGCTTTGCGCGCTCGAGACCGGCGAAATGGTCGGCGCCGAAGCGCTGGCCCGTTGGACGCACGACGAGGTCGGTCCTATTCCTCCGGACACCTTCATCCCTTGGGTCGAATCGATGGGGCTTCGGCGAGCTTTCAGCCAATACATCATTCGGAACGCGATTGACGGGGTAAAGGATCGGCTGACCGGCGCAAGACCGTTCTATCTTAGCGTCAACGTCTTTCCGGCCGACCTGGAAGATGAATCGTTCCTTGATTTTCTCGTTGCTTGCGTCAAAGAACGAGGCGTCGCGCCAAAACGGATCGTGGTCGAAGTCACGGAGTCGGCAAAGTTCTCGTCCGCGTCCCCGGCAGAGCTGATCAGCCGCTTTCGCGTGGCAGGTTTCAATGTCTTTTTGGATGACTTCGGCGTGGGCTATTCCAACTTGGGCAATGTCCTGCAATGGGACGTCAGCGGAATCAAGCTGGACCGGATTTTGAGATGCACCGAACACCAACCCGGTGCTGGACCAAGTGATCGAAATGGCAAAACAGCTTAACGTCGAACTGGTCGTGGAGGGCTTGGAAACGCGAAGGCAGGTCGACTACATCCGGGAACGGGCGCCGCATGCCATCGGCCAGGGGTGGTTTTTTGGGCGTCCCGTCTCTGCCGACGAGTTGGGCAAAGTGGCCATCAAGCCGGACGAGCCCACGCAGGCTCGCTCGGCATCCGCTTGCTGATTCGGCTCCCTAGATCCGCGGCGTTCCATCAGGCGATTTTCTCGTCTTCAGTCGTGAATGAGAGAAATAACGTCGGTCGCTGGGGTTTCCACAGCCGTCATGCCAGGCGGAACTGCTCTCTTGATGCTGGGTGGAACAGGAAGCCGCCGCAGGGCCGGGGGCCGCCGTTGTGAGACCGGTTGAATGCACAGCCATCAGCAGTCGCTCGACACCGGGAGCGGGCCAAGGAGAACTGCACAGCGGATTCGTATAGAGATCGGAGGGCGTATTCATTAAAAAAGCCCGCCGAAGCGGGCTTGGTTTTGCCGTTTTAGCGCCAACCAAAGGTCATTGTTTTATGCTGTTATTGAAAACCGAGCGTGCGAAAAGTGAGAAGACGAGGTCACATCCGAAATTTCCCCGCCCACAGCGTCCGCGATCATCGCTGCACGAATGGTTCCCAGTTGACTGGAGGCATCACTGGGAAGGTTCAGGTTTCTTAATTTGTCCGCAAACTTATCAGAAACTTCTACCACGCCAGATTTATAAATTGTGGCAACAAGCTGACCGTCCTTTATAACCGTTTTAACTGCCTTCTCGGGGGAGTTGTCAGCATCAAGACGAGATTCGCCACGTGCTATTGCTTCTGCCTTGCGCAGACCTTCCGCCGCGTCCCCTAAGGTCCGAGCGAAATTAGGGGGAAATTTCACTTGCGGAAGATTCAGATCTGCAATACGCCGCGACACGTTTGTCGATAAAGGTATGCCTTTGGAAATATCCACAAAATATCCTTAAGTTTGAAAACCAGCTCAAGCGGGTCCCCCATGTCCGGGAGGAAGCGTCATGCGAACGAAGATCTCACATCGTCACAAATCCTAACGCGTGGAGCAGACGCGAAAAGGGGCTGCTATCCGTCATTTGGTAATCCCCCCCCCCCCCCCCCCCCCCCCCCCCCCCCCCGACAC
>LNAP01000922.1_pt1 | contig 32144 bp, 29 predicted proteins | sample 602601 | NCBI WGS metagenome assembly LNAP01 (sample SAMN02440304, study PRJNA202911) | soil metagenome | biome: Subtropical and temperate rainforests or woodlands; isolation source: soil samples (1 kg each in a 20% v/v slurry with milli Q water) were... ...
GATCAGATCGTTGCCCTGACTGTCCTGTGCTCCGAGGTAGCCGTGCAGGACCGGAATGCCGGAGGAACCGATTGCGGCGTCAGTCTGCCCATTGCGCCACGCACGGCCCATCGTGTCGGTCACGACGACGGCGACGGACTTGCCCGTGCTCTCGAGAATCCGGGCGCGCAGGCCCGCAGCACTCGCATCCGGATCCACGGGGAGCAGAGCCAGTTCGGCACCGTCGACGTTGGAGCCGTCGATGCCGGATGCGGCCTGCACGATGCCGAGTTTGTTCTCGGTGATCAGAGTGCGGCCCTTGCGTGCCACGACGCGGACGGCCTCCTGATCCACCAGGAGGCGTCGTGCTGCGTCGCGCTCTTCCGGATCGGTGGGCGAGGAAACGATGCGCCCCTCGACTTTGGAGAACACCTTGCTCGTGACGACAACGACGTCGCCACTCTCGATCCACGGCGTCGCGTCGACGACGGCGGCGGCCAGATCGTCTCCCGGCCGGAATTCGGGAAGCCCGAGCACGGGAATGACTTCGATTGCGGCACCGGGGGAGTGATCGCCGGGAGAGTGATTTCTGTCGCGGCTTGCTTCGGTTCCGGGTTCGGTCACAGTTCGACTCCGGCGATCTCGAAAGCCGTTCGAACCATTTTTGCGGTCTCTTCGGGGGACGTCATCAAAAGTGGGATGCTTCGCACGTCCACCCCGTCGATGTCGGCCGTGTCACCTTCGTCGACGAGCCAGCCGTCGAGAATGCCGTTGATCGAACGAGCTCCGTAGTGACGACCGATCGCCTCGGAAGTCGTCTCGACCCCGATCACTTCGAGGCACTCGTCAGCCATGCCGCGCAACGGTTTTCCGCCGATGACGGGGGAGAGGCCGACAACCTTGGCGGCGGTGGTGCGCAGGGCTCCGCGAATGCCCGGCACCGCGAGGATCGCGCCGACGCTCACGACGGGATTGGAGGGTGCGATCAGCACGATGTCGGCACCGCGCACGGCGCGGGCCAGGTCGCTTTCGCAGGCCAGCTCCGCGGGCAGTTCGATATCGGGCAGGTAGCGCTGGTTGCAGCGGCTCGCCGCCAGCGCCGCCAGCGCTTCGCGGTCGCGCCCCCACAGTGTGGTCGGCACGCCGTTGCGCGCGGTCAGCGCGGCCAGCGCCGTACCCCAGGAGCCGGCCCCGAGGACGGTCAGCTTCGGGTTTTCAGGCATGGACACGGCTCAGCTGTTGAGCGTGGCCGGGGCCTCGTCGCCACCCATCGCGCGGCGCTGCTGCTCGGCGAACAGCGCGTCGAAGTTGATCGGCTGCAGCAGGAACGGCGGGAAGCCGCCTTCCAGCACCAGCGAGGAGATCACCTGGCGGGCATACGGGAACAGCAGGTTCGGGCAATAGCTGCCGATGATCCCGGCGTGGTCCATCTCGTTGAAACCGGCAATGCCGAACACGCCGGCCTGCTCCACTTCCGCCAGGTAGGCGGTGCGCTGACCGATCGTGCAGGTGAGGGTGAGGCTGAGCACCACTTCGTACAGGTTGTTGCCGAGGTCGGTGGCCTTCTGGCCCAGGTTCAGCTGCACCTGCGGCTGATCCTTCTCGTCGATTTCCTGGAAGATCTGCGGCGCATTCGGCGCCTCGAAGGACACGTCCTTCACGTAGATCTTCTGCATCACCAGCTGCGGCTGACTGGCCTGGCCGTTGGCCTGGTCGTTGGTGATCTCTTGTGCCATCGGGAGTTCCTCGAGTCTGGGTCGTGTGTATAAAAGAGACCGATTGTTCCATACATCCCCGCGGCGCGCACGCCGAAAGACCGCCACGGAACCCGGGAAGATTGCGCACAGCCTTGTTTTTCTGCGAGAATACGCGGCTCGCCTCTGTCGACCCGGTGCTTCCGGGCGGTCCGCCACGCGGTACGGACCTCACGATCATGCGTTGCGACAACTCCAGCATCGCGTGGCGCATGGCGCCGCTGGGCCGATCTCACCCTGGCCAACGGGTGTCAATCAAGAATTACGGAGGTCGTCATGGCCCGTGTATGTCAAGTCACCGGTAAGGGTGTGCAGAGCGGCAACAACGTCTCGCACGCCAACAACCGTACCCGTCGCCGCTGGTTGCCGAACCTGCATGAGCGTCGTTTCTGGGTTCCCAGCGAGAATCGCTGGATCAAGCTGCGCGTTTCCAACAACGCCCTGCGCACGATCGACAAGAATGGCATCGAGGCCGTGATTGCCGAGATGCGTGCCCGCGGCGACAAGGTCTGAGGATTGAGCCATGGCTAACAAATCACAAGACAAGATCCGCATGATCTCCTCGGCCGGCACCGGCCACTTCTACACCACGCAGAAGAACAAGAAGAACACGCCGGAAAAGTTCGAGTTCAAGAAGTACGATCCGGTCGTGCGCAAACACGTGATCTACAAGGAAGGCAAGATCAAGTGACGATCTGGCGCGTACGCGCTTAGCGCGTACGCCTTTGCCAGATCGTCATCCCTGCGAAGGCAGGGATCGCTTTTTGCTCTTGCTTTGCTCTTGCCAATGCATCCGCAACAGCGATATTGATTCCTCCAGGAAAACCCGCCACCCGGCGGGTTTTCTTTTGCCCGAAGCCTGTCTATCCCGCATCATCCCCGGATGACCTCCCTTGCCCTGTTCCCCGACCTGCTCGGCGACGACGCCTGGCGTTCGTTGCCCGCCGTCGTACAGGCGATGCACGGAGCCGCACCGAGGCTGCGTGCAAACGGCACGGCCGACGTCGCCGGCGCCAGCCATTTCCCCGCACGCTGCCTGCGCCGCCTGCTCGGCCTGCCTGCGCCGGGTCCGCAGCAGGCACTGGCCCTGACGATTGAACGCAACGGCACATGCGAGGTGTGGACCCGCCGCTTCACCGGCCGACGCATGCAATCCGTGCTCGATCGCCGCACTGGCTCACCCTTGCTGTACGAACGACTGGGCGCCGCCACCCTGGGTTTCGCGCTGCGTCGCGACGGCGACACGATCGACTGGCAACTGTGCAGCCTGCATGTGTTCGGCATACGGATGCCGCGCGCCTTGCGCGGCCACGTGCTTTCGCGCAGCGGCATGCACGACGGTCGCTACCATTTCAGCGTCGATGTGCGCCTGCCCGTGCTGGGGCAATTGATCGCCTACGAAGGCTGGCTGGAGCCGTTGCCCGATGAGCAGTGAATACCCATCGCCGGTGATCGTGTTCGACGGCGTCTGCCTGCTGTGCAGCCGCTGGGTACGTTTCCTGCTGAAACACGATCGCGCAGCGCGCTACCACTTCGCCTCGATGCAATCCGACAGCGGCCGCGCCCTGCTGCTCGCACACGGACTGGATCCGGAGTCGCCGCTGTCCTTCCTGCTGGTGGAAGGTCACCACGGTTACACCGACAGCGACGCGATCGCCCGGGTGCTGCACGGACTGGGCGCGCGCCGCTGGCGCTGGCTGGGTCGCGCGATGCAGCTGGTGCCGCGCTGGCTGCGCGACCCGATGTACCGCTTCGTCGCCCGCCATCGCTACCGTATCTTCGGGCAAAGCCGCGCCTGTTTCCTGCCCGCGCCGGAGCAGCGCGCACGCTTCATGCCGTAAGCGCGTCCAGCTGCGTCTCGACCGCGAAGCCAGCGAGCGCCGCGAGGGCCTCGTCCAGCGTAAACAGGCCCATGCACGGCATCGCGCCACGCGCAGGCAATTCGCCATCGGCAAGCTTGCGCGCCAGCACCACTGCCGGCGTAGCAGGAATCTGCGGACCATCGCCCGCGGCCGCACTCAGCGACCAGCGCAAGCGCAGCGGTTCGCCTTGCCTATCGCGGCCGGTCAACTCCACCACCATGCCGCCCACGTCGCTACCGGCGCCGAGAAACCATTCACTGATCCGGCGCAAGCGCGGCGCATGTCGCGCCAGATCGCGGATCAGGCCCAGCCGCACCAGCCATGCCGCTGCCAGCGTGCCGAAGTGCAACCGACGCAGCTCCAGCCCGGCGCGGAACGCCACCGCGCGCACGCCGGGATAGCGCGCCGGGAACAATTCCAGATCCGGCACGTCGCACAGGCCGACCCAGCGCCGACCGAACGGAAACGCCTGCCGACGCGTCGACGTCCAGCCGTGGCCACGCTGCCAGCGGCCGTCGCGCCACAGCCGCAGCGGGCGACCGCAATAGCCGAGGATCGCCGCCACCGTGGCATCGCCGCGCGGCGTGCGGTTGCCCGGACTGATCGCGTGTTCGATGGTTTCCAGCGCACGGAACCGCGGCAGCAAGGCATCCACCACCGCACTGCTGAACGCCGGCACCGTGGATGCACCGCTGACCAGCAGCCGGCCGGCTGCTTTCGCACGGCCGTCCAGACGTCCAATCCCGCTGACGAAATCACGACCATCGGCGAGATCGATATAGTCGCTGCCACAGGCCAGACAGGCCTCGGCCACCCGATAGCCCTGTGCCTGGAACGGACCGGCCGCGTGGATCACCAGTTGCGGCCGCAGCGCTGCCAACGCCTCGGCCAGTCCGGCAGCGGCGACGTCGAGTGCGGCCAGTTGCACCGGCGGATCACCCAGGCTTTCGCGCAGCGTCGCCAGGCTGGCCAGCTGCCGGCCGGCAAGCGTCAGGCGAAAGCGCGGATCGCCGGCCAACTGGCGGGCAACGCGCGAACCGAATACGCCGCTGGCACCGATCAGCAATACGCGCAGGCTCATCCACTTCCCCAGCCGTCGAACTCTCTCAAAAACAAAACCCGCCATCGGGCGGGTTTTGCTGGTGCATATGCTTTCGCTGCGACGGTCAGGCGGTCGCGACGCTGTAGCCCTTGAGCCGCTGCGCGAACTCCTGCAACGAACGGATACCGCTCTCTTCGGCCTCATGGATCCACTGCTGCAGGCCCTTCAGCGCCTGCTCGGCGCCGCGCTGTTCCATCAAGGCCACGAGGCGGCTGCGGAAATCACACACGGTCTTCAGGGTCGGGCGCTTGGCCAGCACCGCCTGCATGCGGTCGCGGCCTTCGTTGTCCAGCCAGCGGCCGCCGTCGGCCAGCGCCAGGCGCATGCGGCGGGGCATCGACTTGATGCTCTCGCCGGCGTGCTGCGCCTCGTCGCTGATGGTCGGCAGGATCACGCCGCGGTAGTAGTCGGTCATCGCCTGGAAGCGGTGGGTGAGCACGGCTTTCAGCGTCTCGGCATCGGGCAGGCGCACGTTCGGGCGCACATCCAGCGACGGCGCCACGCGCAGCACCTTGGCCAGACCGACTGCACGGAACATGCAGATCGCCGCCCAGCCGATGTCGAATTCCCACTTGCGCAGCGCGAACTTGGCCGAGCTGGGGAACGCGTGATGATTGTTGTGCAGCTCTTCACCGCCGATCCAGAAACCCCACGGGATCAGGTTGCGCGCGGTATCGGCGCTCTCGAAGTTGCGGTAGCCGGCCCAGTGGCCGATGCCGTTGACGAAGCCGGCGGCCCAGAACGGGATCCACACCATCTGTACCGCCCACAACGCGGCGCCGATCACGCCGAACAACGCGACGCTGATGAACAGCATCAGGGTCGGACCCCAGTAAGGATGCGCGCCATAGACCTTGTGCTCGACCCAGTCGTCCGGGGTGCCGCGGCCGTACTGTTCCATGTCCTGCTTCGACTCGCAGGCATCGCGGTACAGCGAGACGCCGTCCCAGAACACCTTCTTGATGCCGTAGATCATCGGGCTGTGCGGATCGTCCTCGGTCTCGACCTTGGCGTGGTGCTTGCGATGCACCGCCACCCACTCGCGGGTGACCATGCCGGTGGTCAGCCAGCCCCAGAAACGGAAGAAATGCGCCAGCACCGGGTGGAAATCCACGCCGCGATGGGTCTGGCTGCGATGCAGGTACAGCGTCACCGTGAAGATGGTGAGCTGGGTCACGACCAGCATGTAGACCAGCATCTGGCCCCAGCTTGCACCGGTGAGACCGTCGTTCAGAAAATTGAGCACTGCATCGAGCATGGATAGCACCGGGTAAGGGACAAGTCAGTGTAAATCAGGGGTTTCCGTACCCGCCAGCATGGTGTGACCACGAATAGTAGCAGTCCGTCAAGAGCACGAGGTCAAGCCGACGTTATTCGCGGACGTGACATCAACCAGTTGTTTAACCATGGGGGCGCCGTGACAATCACACAATGACCTCGACCACTCCCGCATCACCCAGGACTGTCCTGCAGTTGGACCGCGTCAGTCGCCGCCGTGCCGGTCGCGCCGCGGTACAGGATCTGAGCCTGAGCCTGCAAAGTGGCCAGGTGATGGGCCTGCTGGGCGTGAACGGCGCCGGCAAGTCGACCACCTTGTCGATGATCGCCGGCGCGCTGCGCCCCGACAGCGGCGGCATCGAGCTGAACGGCGAGGATTTCCTGGAGCACCCGGAGCTGGCCCGCACGCAGATCGGCTGGCTGCCGGAACGTGCGCCGGTGTGGGCCGAGCTCACCGTCGACGAGCATCTCGACGCGCATGGCCGCCTGCGTGGACTGAACGGCGCCGCGTTGCGCACGGCGCGCACTGCCATCGTCGAGCGACTGGAACTGCAGCCGCTGGCCCGGCGCCTGGCCGGCGTGCTGTCGCAAGGCCAGCGCCAGCGGCTGGGCCTGGCCTGCGCGCTGCTGCATCGCCCCGCCCTGCTGGTGCTGGACGAGCCGGCCAACGCGCTCGATCCGGTGCAGGTCGCCGCGCTGCGCAAGCTGATCCGCGAACAGGCCGCCAGCGGCACCGCGGTGATCTTGTCCACTCACCTGCTGGCCGAGGTGACTGCGGTATGCGACCGCGTGGCGATCCTGCACGAAGGCACGCTGCGCCACGACGGCCCGGTGCGCGCCGACGACCATGCCGCGCTGGAGAAAACCTTTTTCGGGATCGCGATGAACGGCAACGCCGAATCGGCGCGCGCCGCATGAGCCGCGCGCTCATGAACACCGTCGCCATGACGCGACTGGAATGGCGCCGGCTGCTGGTGCGCCCGCTGGCGTGGGTGCTGGCCGCGCTGACCCTGGCTTGGCTGGCGTGGAACTTCACCCTGCTGCTGGGCAACTTCCTGGCCGGGCAGATCCAGCGCGCCGCGCTGCCGGACGGCCCCGGCTTCACCGACCTGGTCGGCGTGCCCTTGCTGGGCCAACTGGCCCAGCTGGCGTTCCTGGTGGTGCCGCTGCTGTGCATGTCGGCCATTGCCGGCGAACGCCGCAATGGCACCCTGCCGCTGCTGTTCGCCGCTGGCGTGCCGACCTCGCGCATCGTGCTGGGCAAGTACCTGGCGCTGCTGGGCTGGCTGCTGCTGTGGCTACTGCTGACCCTGGCGATGCCGCTGGCGCTGATGCACGCCACCCACATCGACTGGGGCAAGTTGGCCGCCGCCACGCTGGGCCTGGCGCTGATGCTGGCCGCGCTGGCTGCGATCGGCGTGGCCTGTTCGAGCTTCGCCTCGCACCCGGCGCTCGCCGCCGCCGCCGCGCTGGTGATCGCGCTGGCGCTGTGGAGCGTGAACCTGGGCGCGCAGATGGCCGGCATCAACGGCGGCGCGATCAACTGGCTGGCGATGAGCACGCATCTGCAGCCGTTGCTGCGCGGACTGGTATCGACCGCCGACATCGTGTGGTTCGCGCTGCTGATCGCACTCGCGCTGGCGCTGGCCACACGCCGGCTGGCGGCCGACAAGGAGCGCAACTGATGGGCGCGCTGTTCAGACGTCTGGACGGCTGGTTGTTCGCGCTGCTTCTGGTGCTGGCGGCTGCGGCCATCGGCTACCTGAGCACGCGCTACGCGCACCAGGCCGACTGGACCGCGAATGGCCGCACCAGCCTGTCGGCGGAAAGCCGCGCGGTACTGGCCCGCTTCGACGGCCCGGTGGAAATCGTCAGCTATGCCAATCCGCAGGGCGACCTGCGCCAGACCGTGGCCGGTTTCCTGCAGCGCTACCAGGCGGTGAAGCCCGACCTCAGCCTGCGCTTCGTCGACCCGCAACTGGACCCGGCAAAGATGCGCGAGCTGGGCATCACCGTCGACGGCGCGCTGATCCTGCATTACAAGGATCGCGAGCAACGGCTGGACGAGTTGTCCGAACGCAGCCTCACCAATGCGCTGGAACGCCTGCTGCGCGGCAGCGACCGCATCGTGGCCTTCGTCACCGGCGACGGCGAACGCCGCGCCGACGGCCAGGCGAACGCCGACCTCGGCACCTTCATGGCGCAGCTGGAAGCGCGTGGCATGCGCGCGGTGCCGCTGAACTTCGCGCAAGTGACGGCGGTGCCCGAGCATACCGACCTGGTGGTGCTGGCCAGCCCCAGCCTGGCGCTGCCGCCCGGCGCGGTGCAGGCGCTGGTCGCCCACGTGCAGAACGGCGGCAACCTGCTGTGGCTGACCGAACCGGCGAACGACGACCTCGGCCTCAAGCCGCTGGCCGACGCGCTCGGCGTGCGCGTGTTGCCCGGCGTGCTGGTCGACGGTTCCGGTAGCGCGCTCGGCCTGCATGATCCGCGCCTGATCGCGCTGGGCGACTACCCGCCGCAGGCGATCACCCGCGGTTTCACCCTGACCACGCTGTTCCCGCAAGCCTCCGCGCTGGCCAAGGTGACGCAAGGTGACTGGACAGTCGCGCCGTTCCTGCGCTCCGGCGCGCAGAGCTGGACCGAGTTCCAGCCGATCGACAACAACAAGCCCTCGGACATCCGCTTCGACGCCGACGCCGGCGAACTGAAGGGGCCGCTGGACTTCGGCTTCGCGCTGAGCCGGCTGTCGCCCAGCCCGGACAAGAGCGAGCAGCGCGCGGTGGTGATCGGCGACGGCGATTTCCTGTCCAATACCTTCCTTGGCAACGGCGGCAACCGCGCGCTGGGCGAGCGTGTGTTCGACTGGCTGCTCGGCGACGACAAGCTGGTCGAGCTGCCGCCGCGCGGTGCGCCGGACCGGCTGCTGGATATTTCGCAAACCGAACTGAACGCACTGAGCTTCGGCTTCCTGATCGCACTGCCGGTGCTGCTGCTGTTGATCGGCGGCCTGATCGTGTGGCGCCGGCGGCGGCGCTGAACGATGAAGCGCAGTACCCGCCAGCGCCTGGTCCTGCTGCTCGCCGTATTGGCCTTGTTGTCACTGGCCGGCTGGCAATGGCAGCGTGATGCGCGCAACGGGACCGGCAGCCTCACCGCGCTCGACCCGGCCGGCATCAGCCGCATCGCGCTGACCTTGCCAGGCGCGCCGACCCTGCACTACGAAAAGCGCGACGGCCACTGGTGGCACGTCGACGGCACGCCGGTGCGCGCCATCGACGCCCGGCTCAGCGACCTGGCCGATACCGCCGCGGCGCACGTGCTCAGCTGGCGCCCGGCCAGCGATTTCGAGCCGGCGAAGATCGGACTGGCGCCGCCGCGGGCCGTGCTGGTGCTGGATGGACAGGTACTGGAATTCGGCGAAAGCTCGGTCACCGGGCCACAGCACTACGTGCGCGTGGGCCAGCGCATCGCGCTGGTATCGTCGCGCTACGTGCCGCGCTCACCGGCGACGGCGACCACCGAGTTGCACTGAGAGCTGCACTGAGCCACGAGATCACGCCTTGCCTGAACTGCCCGAAGTCGAAACCACCCGCCGCGGCATCGCGCCATACCTGGTCGGCCGCCGCGTCACCGGGGTGATCCTGCGCCGGCCCGACCTGCGCTGGCCGATTCCGCCGGAGATCAGCGAGCTGCTGCCCGGCCAGCGCATCGACGCGGTGGAGCGTCGCGCGAAATACCTGCTGCTGCACACCGAGGCCGGCAGCGCACTGCTGCACCTGGGCATGAGCGGCGTGCTGCGCGTGCTGCCGCCGGACGCACCGGTGGGCAAGCACGACCACGTCGACATCGCGCTGGAACGCACGCTGGCGCAGGCGCCGCGCATCCTGCGCTTCACCGACCCGCGCCGCTTCGGCTGCCTGCTGTGGCAGCCCCTGGGCGAGACGCACGAGCTGCTGGCGAAGCTGGGGCCGGAACCGCTGACCGATGCGTTCGACGGCGACCTGCTGTGGCATCTCTCGCGTGGCCGCACGGCGGCGGTGAAGCTGTTCCTGATGGACAGCGCGGTCGTCGTCGGCGTGGGCAACATCTACGCCAGCGAGGCGTTGTTCTACGCCGGCATCGACCCGCGCCGCGCCGCCGGCAGCGTTTCGCGGGCGCGCTACGCGCGACTGGCCGTCGAAGTGAAACGCCTGCTGGCCTGGGCGATCGAACGCGGCGGCACCACTCTGCGCGACTTCCTCAACCCCGACGGCGCACCCGGCTACTTCTTCCGCGAACTGACGGTCTACGGCCGCGCGGGCGAACCATGCCACGTCTGCGGCACGCCGATCCGGCAGGTCACGCTGGGGCAGCGCTCGACGTTCTGGTGTCCGCACTGCCAGCGCTAAGCCGAGCCCATACCGACATCAGGACATGACCTACTTGCTGTCCGATCCTGCAGAGGCAGGCAGGCTTTGCAGCGGTCCTACGTCGACCGTGCCCATTTCAGCGGCCGACAGTCTCCACACCTGATCCTTCAGCCGGGCGTAAGGTGCGGCCGACCACAGCGCCGGTGCGTAATAGTCGGTGCCGCGCACTGGCGTTCCGCCCAGAACCACCGGTGCGCCGTCGTCGTGCTGCAGCAGCGACCCGGCCTCACCTCGCAGCAACACGGTTACGTTGTTGCCGCCAAAACCGGTGCGACTGCCGGTGGCTCGGGCGAGCTCCCGACGCAGTGCATTATCGAGTCGCTTCAGCCCCTGTGCGTCCCCGTATTCCGCATAAACCTGGCGGCCTTGCTCAGTGGCGCGTTGACGCTCGTCGGGACTGAGCTGCGCCCAGTACCGCTCGCGCTGGGCCAGCAGGTCGGCATAGCCGCGGTCAGCCGCCAGATCTATCCACGCATAGGCGAGCGCGCGATCCTGCGGCACGCCGTCGCCGTTCCAGTACATCGTCGCGATGATCGCCTGCGAGGGTTTATCCGCGAAACGCGCCGCCTTGAGGAACAGACTCATGGCGCGCTCCTTGCTGCCCGCTTGATAGCTGCTGATGGCAGCATCGCGGTAGAACAGGTCGGGATGCCGCGAATTCACCTGACTCTTGTTGAGCAGTGCAATCTGCTGTCCCAGATCGCTCGCCTGCACCGACCCGGGCATACATAGTGCCGAGCCAACCAGCAAACTCACCGCCATGAAACAACTCGCGCAACGGATGGGCATGACGGCTTCGCTCCTGCTCGCTTTCGATTGCCCTTACGTGTACCCGCAAAGCGGGGCGGGTTCAACGGCACGATGCAACACCGATTCCCGGCCTTCCTGCCTGCCACTCCGCCCGATCCTTGCCGCCGTGCCGTCGACAGGATCGGTGGATCCGGTCATCGCGACGTTTTGAGTCATTCCGGCCAGCGGAACGCGACGTGGGTGTTGTTGAACTCGGGGTCGTCGAGGCTGCCGCCCGGTTGCGCCACCAGGCCGTCGGGCAGGCCGTCGACCTCGAGCGGCTGGCCGGTGCTGAAGTGCGCGCCCAGCGACAGCAGTTCGACCAGCCGCTCGCACAGCACACCGGCGCGGTCGACGTCGCGATCGGGCACGTTGTGCAGGCTGAGGTCCGGACGGCCGAACTTGCGCATGCCGCGGGTGTGGATCCACGAGCGGTCTGCGGCCTCTTCGCCGCTGCGCAGGATCAGCACGTGGTGGCGCGGCGGCGCACCGTCCTTGACCAGGTAGTGGCGACGCCAGTGTGCGGCGTCGAACAGGGTGAGGATCTGCGGATCGAGAATCGAGGTGCCGCCCACGTCGAGCATGCCGGCCAGCACGCCGAGCGTGTCGCGCAGGTAGTCGAGGCTGGCGCCGTCCTTGAGCACGCCGCGCACCACCAGCACTTCCGGCGCGATACGCGCCTGCTCGTACGCTTCCGGCGTGTCTTCCTTGACGAGGCCGCCCAGCGCGCCATTCAGCGGGTAACCCTCCCACTGGCGCAGCACCGCGTTCTGGAAGCGCTGGATCTCCACGCCCGCAGGCAGGCCCGGGCTGCCGTAGCGCGGCGACGGAATCAACAGCTCCGGCTCGAACTTGCCGAACACGTAGAACTGCAGCACGGCCTCTTCTTCGCCAGGCTGCCAGTACGGTCGCGGCCAGTTGGCGGGTGTGGTGACTTCGCTCATGCAGCTTCCTTGATGGATCGGTTCAATCGCGCTCGCCCAGCGGCAGCACGGTCTGCTGCAGCTCGATGCGACCGTTGCCCGCGCTGATCTTCTTGAACTCGGCGCGGCTCACCGAGACATAGCGTTCGTTGCCACCGATCTCAACCTGCGGGCCGTCGGTGACGGCGCGGCCGTGTTCATCCACGCGCACCACCATGGTGGCCTTGCGCCCGGTGTGGCAAATCGTCTTGATCTCCTCCAGGTTGTCGGCCCAGGCCAGCAGATAGCGGCTGCCCTCGAACAGCTCGCCGCGGAAATCGGTGCGCAGGCCGAACGCCAGCACCGGGATGCCGAGCCTGTCGACCACATCGCTGATCTGCCACACCTGCGCCCTGGTCAGGAACTGCGCCTCGTCGACGAACACGCAGTGCAGCGGTCCGCGCGCCGCGATGTCGGCCTCGACCAGGGCGAACAGGTCCTCGTCGGCGCCAAAGCGCCGCGCGTTCGCCTTCAGGCCGATGCGCGAGGCCACCACGCCGTCGCCGAAGCGGTTGTCCAGCGCCGGCGTGAGGATCAGCGTGCGCATGCCGCGCTCGTGGTAGTTGTACGCGCTCTGCAGCAGCGTGGTGGTCTTGCCGGCGTTCATCGCCGAGTAATAGAAATAGAGTTTGGCCATGGTGCCGGGAATCGGGAATGGGGAATCGGGAATGGTCAGAGCGGGGCTGTGGCCAGGTCACGCTCCCCAGTTTCTCACACGCCCGACCGCAAGGCCCCTCGCTTCTCCGACTCCCGACTCCCGACTCCCCATTCCCTATTCCCGGTCCAGCGGCGTGTTGCCGCCGGTGAATTGCGCGCGCGCCTGGGCCAGGCGGTACTTGTGTTCGGCGCGGCTGCGGCGCCAGTCGCGCAGGAAGCAGATGGCGTAGACCAGCTTGAACAGCCGCAATCGCCGCAGCACCTTCGATGTGTCGAACAGGTCGCCGGCGAGCATCGAGATCACGCCCTGCTCCAGCTGCCAGGTGTTGCGTGGCTGGCGGAACATCTGCTGCATCACCGGGCCGTTGAAGCGGTAGATGAAGAACGAGAAACGCGCCATGCCGGCACGCTGGCGTTTCTCCAGTTGGCGCAGCAAGGCCAACTCGCGTTGCGGTTCGCGCAAGGCCTGGTCGACCACCGCGGTGGCCTGCTCCGCGCCGCTCATCGCCAGGTACACGCCGGAGGAAAACACCGGATCGAGGAAGGCGAACGCATCGCCCACCAGCACCCAGCCCGGACCGCCCATGCGGCTTGAGTCGTAGGAGTAGTTGCCGGTGACGCGCACCTCGTTGTCGATCAGTTCGGCGTGCTGCGTGCGCGCCCACAGCGCTGGGCTCAGCTTCAGCGTGTCGAACAGGAACTCGACCGTGCGGCCCTTGCGCTGCTTGAGGTAATCCGGCCGGCACACCGCGCCCACGCTCATCACGCCGTCCGGCAGCGGGATCATCCACATCCAGCCATGCGCGAAGCTGTAGATGCTGATGTTGCCGGCGTCCTCGCCCTCGCGCCGCGCGGCGCCGCGGAAGTGGCCGAAGATCGCCGCGCTCTGGTGCTGGTCGTTGCGCCGGCGCAGCTTGCGCTTCGTCGCCAGCAGTGCATCGCGGCCGCTGGCATCGACCACGTAGCGCGCCTGGATCGCGTAGTCGCGGCCGTCGTCGGTCCGCACGTCCAGCCAGCTCTCGCGCGGGCCGCGCTGCTCGACGCGCAGCACTTCGTGTCCCTCGCGCGCGTCGGCACCGGATTCGCGCGCGTGCCCGTACAGCATCTTGTCGAAATCCTGCCGCCATACCTGGTACGCATGCGGCGGACTCTGCCCGATCGCGCGGGCGAACGCGTAGGTGTTGTAGCCGCGCGCGTTGTCGGCCTCGAAATCCGCGCCGGGCTTGAATACGCCCAGCTCGCGCACCTTGTCCAGCACGCCCAGCCGCTCGAACACCGGCAGGTTCATCGGCAGCAGCGATTCGCCGATATGAAACCGCGGGTGGTGCGCCTTCTCCAGCGCGATCACCTTGTAGCCGCGTTGCGCCAGCAGCGCCGCCGCGGTGCTGCCGCCGGGGCCGCCGCCGATCACCGCCACGTCGCACTGCTCGACTTCCTGCTCCGCCATGCCGCTCCCCGCTGACTGTCGTGCGGCCGATTATGGCCGAAGCCGGCCGGTGCGCCAGTGGTGCTCTGTTACCATCGAGCACCGCCTCGTCCTGTCTCCCGATCCATGCTCAATCCGCAACAACTGGCCGCCGTCGAACACTGCGACAGCCCGCTGCTGGTGCTCGCCGGCGCCGGTTCCGGCAAGACCAGTGTGATCACCCAGAAGATCGCGTATCTGATCGCGCGTCGGAAGCTCGCGCCGTCGAAGATCGCCGCGATCACCTTCACCAACAAGGCTGCGCGCGAGATGCGCGAGCGCGTGGCGAAGCTGGTCAGCAGCGAGGATGCAGCCGCGCTCACGGTAAGCACGTTCCACGCGCTGGGGCTGAAATTCCTGCAGATCGAACACGCCCGCGCCGGCCTGCGCCGCGGTTTTTCGGTGCTGGACGCGGACGACAGCGGCGGCATCGTCAAGGAGCTGGCGCCGAAAGGGATCAAGAACGACGTGCTGTTCGGCATCCGCAACCTCTTGAGCCGCGCGAAGAACGGTGGGCTGTCGCCGGAAGAGGCGCTGGCCGCCGCGCGCAGCCCGCGCGAACTCGAAGCGGCGACGATCTACGACATGTACCAGCAGCGCCTGGCCGCGTTCAACGCGGTGGATTTCGACGACCTGATCCGGTTGCCGCTGCGCATCCTGGAAAGCGACGCCGAATGCCGCGACGCCTGGCGCGAGCGCCTGCGCTACCTGCTGGTGGACGAGTACCAGGACACCAACGACGCGCAGTACCGCCTGCTCAAGGTGCTGACCGGCGAGCGCGGCGGGATCACCTGCGTGGGCGACGACGACCAGTCGATCTACGCCTGGCGCGGCGCGAATCCCGAGAACATCGACCAGCTCGGCCGCGACTGGCCGAACCTGCGCGTGATCAAGCTGGAGCAGAACTACCGTTGCGGCAAGCGCATCCTGCGCGCGGCGAATGCGCTGATCGCGCACAACCCGCACCTGCACGAAAAGAAACTGTGGAGCGAGCACCCGGAAGGCGCGCCGATCCGCGTGCTCGAATGCAAGGAGGCCGAGCACGAGGCCGAGCGCGTCGCCGCGATCGCCACCACGCTGGCCGAGAAGCACAAGGCGCGCTGGGACGACATGGCGATCCTGTACCGCGGCAACTTCCAGGCGCGGCCGCTGGAGAAGGCGCTGCGCCTGGCTCGGATTCCCTATCACCTCACCGGCGCCTTGAGCTTCCTCGACCGCGCCGAGGTGAAGGATGTCTTGTGCTACCTGCGCCTGCTGACCAACCCCAGCGACGATGCCGCCTTCCTGCGTGTGGTCAACGTGCCGAAGCGCGAGATCGGCGCGACGACGCTGGAGAAGCTGGGCCAGATCGCGCAGTCGCGCCACTCGTCCCTGCTCGACGCCACCCGCAGCGACGGCGTGCTGCGCCAGCTCACCCCGCGTCCGGCCGCCGCGCTCGCTTCGTTCGCCAACCTGCTGGACGAACTGCGCAGCGCCTCGCTGCACGAAAGCGCCGCCGACCTGGTCGAGCTGATCCTGAAACGCACCGGCTACGTCGCGCAAATCGCCACCGGCACGCCCGACGCCAGCACGCGCGAACGCAAACTGGGCAACCTGCAGGAACTGGCCGACTGGTTCCGCGCGATGCAGAAGGGCGGCAACACCGCCGGCGACCTCGCCTCGCAGCTGGCCCTGCTCAGCCACGCCGACCGCGACGAGCCGGGCAACGCGGTGCGCATGATGACCCTGCACGCGGCCAAGGGCCTGGAGTTCCGCTTCGTCTTCATCGTCGGCTGCGAGGACGGCACGCTGCCGCACGAGGGCGCCATCGACGAGGGCCGCATCGACGAGGAACGCCGGCTGATGTACGTCGGCATCACCCGCGCCAAGGAACTGCTGACATTGTCGTGGTCAGCGAAGACCAAACGCTACGGCGACATCCACAGCAACCAGCCCAGCCGCTTCCTGCACGAGCTGCCGCAGGCCGACCTGCACTGGCAGGGCAAGGACCCGGAAGCGGACAAGGAAGTCACCCGCGAAACCGCCGAGTCGCACATGGCACGGATCAAGGCGATGCTCGCGGGAAGCTGAACCTTTCGCCTCGTTGCAGCCTGTTTCAGCGACACACGAACCTGCGCAGCCATCTTCGATGCCGTGCGCTGGCGAGCGCGGCGCCCATGCAGCCGGGCAGCGTCAGGCCAGACGCGCTCATCCGCCCCAGAATGCCGGCGACGGCGGCAGCAAAAAGCCTCCCTGCAGACTCACGCCGTCGGGGTAGTCGTCCTGCAGCCAGAGCGGGCCGTCCAGGTCGATGAACTCCGCTTCGCGCGCGATCTCCAGCGCCGGCGTGATGCCGAGCGAGGAACACACCATGCAACCGACCATGATCCTGAAACCCTCGCCGCGCGCGGCGCGCAGCAGGCGCCAGGCCTCGGTCAAGCCGCCGGTCTTGTCCAGCTTGATATTGACCGCCTGGTAGCGGTCGCGCAGGCGCGGCAGGTCCGACGTCACGTGGCAGGCCTCGTCGGCGCAGATCGGGATGCGGCTGGAGAAACCCAGCAAGGCGTCGTCCGCGTCCGCCGGCAGCGGCTGCTCCAGCAATTCGACACCCGCGCGCTCCAGCATCGGTTGCATGTCGCGCAGCAGTTCGATAGTCCAGCTTTCGTTGGGGTCGACAATGAGATGGGCGAGGGGTGCCGCCCGCCGCACGGCCTCGATCCGCGCCGCAGGGTCGTCGGCGTCGACCTTGATCTTGATCAGCCCGGCGCCGGCGATGCGGGACGCCGCCTCCCCCATCCGCTCCGGCGTGTCGATGCCGACGGTGATCGCGCTGACCAGCGTGGACCGTGGCGGGCGCCCCAGCTGCACCCACACGGGCACCGAGCTGAGTTGCGATTCGAGATCCCACATCGCCGCGTCCAGGGCATTGCGCGCGGCGCCCGGCGGCAGCCGCGCCTGCAACTCGTCGCGCCCCATGCCGGCAACGAGCTCGGCGCGCAACGCGTCCATCGCGTCGACCACCGACGCCACCGATTCGCCATAGCGGGCGTAGGGAACGGATTCGCCGCGCCCGATGCGGCCCGCCTGACGCAGCTCGACCGTCACCACGTCGGCGGCGACCTTGACCCCGCGTGCGATGCGGAAAGGCGCCACCAGCGGGAAGCTGCGCTGCGTGATGCTCAGTTCGCGAAGCATGCGAGCAGGTTGTCCACGATGGACTCGACACCCATGCTGACCGGGTCCTGGCAGGGCAGCTGGAGCAGATCACTGATCTGCCGGCAGGCCGCCAGCGCTTCCGGCCCCGACATGCCGGAAGTGTTGAGCGCGACACCGACCGGCTGGACGGCCGGGTTGGTCAGGCGCGCGGCAGCGAGGTTGGCTTCCAGACAGTGCTGCAACTCAGGCAGCGGGTAATCGGGCAGGCCGCGCATGTGACGCCGGGTCGGCTCGTGGCACAGCACCAGCGCGTCGGGCTGGGCGCCATGCAGCAAGCCGAGCGACACGCCGGCGTAGGACGGATGGAACAGCGAGCCCTGGCCCTCGATCAGGTCCCAGCCGTCGTCGCTGCGGGCCGGCGAAATCCATTCGACGGCGCCCGAGATGAAATCGGCGACCACGGCATCGACCGGTACGCCCGCGCCGGCGACGAAAATGCCGGTCTGGCCGGTGGCGCGAAAATCCGCCGCGCAACCACGCTGCCGCATGGCCCGCTCCAGCGCGAGCGTGGTGTACATCTTGCCGACCGAGCAGTCCGTGCCCACCGTAAGCAGCCGTCGGCCGGCGCGCGGGCGACCGGTGCCGACCGGAATGCCCGGTGCGGGGTCGCGCGCGTCGAACAGCACGCGGCCGTTGCGCCGCGCGGCCGCCACGATGTCCGCATTCGCACGCAGCTTCTGATGCAGGCCGGCGACCACGTTGAGGCCGGCGTCGAGCGCCGCGATGGCGTCGGCAACGATCTCCGGCGCCATCACGCCACCGGCGTTCGCGGTGCCGATCATCATGGTATTCGCACCGCGGACCTTGGCCTCGGCCATGCCGATGTCGGGCAGACCCAGCGTCAGCCTGCAGTCGGGGTGACGGTACTGGCCCACGCACCATTCCGGGCGCCACCAGGCCACGCCTCTGGCCGTCTTGATGGCCAGATCGTCGACCGGATTGCCTAGGTACAGCAGGTAAGGCGGGCCCCAGTGGGCAGGCAGGGTCGCATCGCCATGGTTTGGCATGAAAGGCTTACTCCACGTGACGGCCACGCCGTCGACCAGATGAGGGATCTCCGCGCCGACCGTTCCCACCGGTGGCGACGGGTGATGCGGATGGGCAGGCTCGGGCGACGCCGAAACACCTGAGCCATGCCCCGGAATAGCCGGCGTGCCGGGTGGATCCGTATGGCGCGGGTCATGCCGTCGGTGCGAGGGTGGGCCGGCGATCCCTCGGTTCGCCCTGGCCACGTTGCCCTCATTTCCGGCAACGCCGGCGCATGCCTCAATGGATGGTTTCGACCTTGCCCAGGCCATTGGGATTGCGTGGATCGCTGGCCGCCGTCTTGACGTTGGTCGTCTTGTCCCAGACCACGACGTTCATGTTGCCCCACGAATCCCTGTCGTTGATTTCGTAACCCATCGCCTTCAGCTTTACGAGCACGTCGGCCGGGATGTCGCTGCCGGATTCGATATCGACGCGGTCGGGCATGAACTGATGGTGGATGCGTTTTTGCGCGGTGATCTCGCCGGCATTCTTGCCGTCGATAAAGGCGAGGATGCCTTCGAACACCTGGGTGATGATGGTCGAACCGCCGGGCGAACCGATCACCGCCAGGCGATCCTTGCCAATGACGATGCTGGGCGTCATCGACGACAGCATCCGCTTGCCGCCCACCGGCGCATTGGCGCTGCCGCCGATCAGGCCGAACGCATTGGGCTGGCCCGAGACCAGGGCGAAGTCATCCATCTCGTTGTTGAGCAGAATGCCGGTCTTGCCGGCGACAAAGCTGGAGCCCAGCGTGGTGTTGACCGTGGCGGTCATCGACACCATGTTGCCGTCCTTGTCGATGATCGAGTAGTGCGTGGTATGCATGCCCGGATCCTTCGCATGCACCGACGGCAGCCACGCCGACTTGGTCGCCTGGTCCGGCAGGATGCTCTGGCGCAGTCCGTCGGCGTAATAAGGCGAGAGCAGCATGTCCAGCGGCATCTTCACGAAGTCGGGGTCGCCCAGGTATTCGTTGTGGTCGCGGAAGGCGCGGCGCATCGCCTCGACGAGGTAATGGATGCGGTGGGCCTCATCCATGCTCTTGAGATCGATCGGCGCAAGGATGTTCAACATTTCGGCGAGCGCCACGCCACCGGAGGACGGCGGTGGTGCCGTGACGATCTTGTAGGCGGCGTAGGTCAGCTCGATCGGCGCCCGTTCCTTCGCCTGATAACTCGCCAGATCGGCGAGCGTCCAGGTGCCGCCGGACGCCTTCACCGCCCTGACCAGTTCCTTCGCCACCGCGCCCTTGTAGAAACCGTCCGCACCCTTTTCGGCCAGCGCCTTCAGCGTTCGTGCCTGATTCGGATCGCGGAAGATGTCGGCCTCCCCGGGCGCCTTGCCGCCCGGCATGAACTTGCCGGACGAGGCCGGGTAGCGGCGCAGCACGTCGGCCTTGTGGCCGATCGAGCGGACCAGCGAACCGCTGGGGTGGAAGCCCTGTTCGGCGAGCCGGATCGCCGGACTCAGCGACACCGCGAGCGGCAGCTTGCCGTACTTGCCCGACATGTAGGCGATGCCGGCAGGAAAGCCGGGGATGCCGGCAGCCAGCGGCCCGTTGAGCGAGGTGTCGCGATTGGGCGTGCCGTCCGCTTTCAGGTAGTCCTTCTCGCTGACTGCCTGCGGCGCCATCTCGCGCGCGTCGATGAAGGTGTCCTTGCCGGTGGCCGCGTCGTGGATCACGGCGAGGAAACCGCCACCCATGCCCGAAGCCTCCGGCTGCACCACCGACAGCGACGCGCCCACCGCGATCGCGGCGTCCACTGCGTTGCCGCCGCGCGCGAGGACTTCGAAACCGGCCTCGGTAGCCAGCGCATTGGCGCTGGCTACTGCCGCGGTCTTCGCCGCCGCCGTGTCCTGCGCGTGGGCCAGCACGCCGAAGCTGCCGATCGCCAGCGCCAGCAGGATGCAATGCCAGCGCGGCCTGCCGTGCGCCGGCGGGCGGCAGGTGGTCACGGCATCGCCGTGCGGCGTGTTTCGTTCGATCATTGGGTCACCCTCCACGATGGGGTTCGAGCATAGTCACAGGCAGCCGCGCGCCACCAATGAAAAGACGATGGCATGGCATAGCTGGCGGTTGTGGCACACGGCTTCCTGCGATGTGCGCGGGCTTGGTGCAGGCGACGGCCGACGGGAGCCCCGCTACGGAACGGGGCTTTCGTCGTGCCGGCACCAGTGCTCACCAGCGGTACTGCACCTTGCCGTACACGAACGCACCCTGGAAGCCGAACGGCGAACTGGACGAATACGGGAACGCGCCGTTCTGGTCGTCACCCACTGGCACCTTCTTCGGGTAGGTGTTGAGCACGTTGTCGCCGCCCACGGTGAACGTCCACCGATCGCGGTTGTAGCTCACCGCCAGATCGAGCAGCCACTTGTGCGGGTACACGGTGTCGTCCAGATAGCTGGTCGAGCCGTACGAAGTGATCCGGCCGTAGCGGGTCAGTGTTCCGTTGAAGCCCCAGTGGCCGATGTTGTAGGTCTCGTTGAGGATCAGCTTGCTGCGCGGCGCGGTGTCGGCAAGCAGGCCCTTGATCGCGCTGCGGTTGAGGCGCTGGAAGATGACGCCCAGCGAGTCCAGCACGGCCGGGTTCGGCTTGACGTCGGTGACCTTGTTCTTGTGGTAGCCGTAGCTGAGTGTCGACAGCAGGTTGCCGTTGTCGCCGAAATCGCTGCGGTAGCTGGCCACCACATCGGCACCCTGCGTGCGCACGGTGCCGGCATTGGTGAAGTAGGAAAGGCCGCTGTACTGCAGGTTGGTGACGCCGTTGGCCGCCAGATAATCCTTCACCGCCGGCGTCGACAGCGAGAGCGAACTGGACAGCGCGATGCGGTTGGTGACGGTGATCTGGTAGGCATCGAACGACAGGTTGAGTTCGTTGGCGGGATTCCACACCACGCCCGCGGTGAAGTTGCGCGACTTCTCCGCCTCCAGTGGTTCGCTGCCGAGCAGCCGCGCCAGCGGGTTGTCCACCGGCACCAGTCCGCGCAGGTAGATGCCCGGCGGCAGCCCTAGCGAATTGCCGGCGCCGAAAGAGGCCGACGTGGTTTCGGAGTAGTGCTGCTGGCCCAGTCCCGGTGCGCGGAACCCGGTCGAGGCGCTGCCGCGCAGGGCGAACGAGTCGGTGAAGTCGAAGCGGCCGGACAAGGCAGCGGACGTGGTGGTGCCGAAGTCCGAATAGTCCTCGTGGCGCACGGCGGCGGAGAAGCCGAACCGCTCGGTCAGGTTGCCTTCCAGCTGCAGGTACTCGGCGACGTCATGCCGGTCCACCGAAATGGCGTCCTGCGGACCCCAGCCGGCAAAGCCCTGCGCACCGCCGCGGACACCGGAAGTGCCCACATAGTACGAACCGAGGTCGCCAGCCGTCACGTCGTAACTCTGGCGCAGCCATTGCGTGCCGAAGGACAGCGTCAGCGGATTGGGCAGCCAGCCGAACGAGATCTCCCTGGAGATGTCGATGTCGAACGTCTGCTGTTTCGCGGTCAGGATGCCGTCGTGGAAACTGGTCGGGCTGCTGCCGAAGTCATTCAGCATCGCGTAGTTGGTGGAGTTTTGCGTGCTGTAGGAAACGCGGTTGCCGCCATAGTTGCCGCTGATGTCCCAGCGCCAGTCATTCCAGGTGCCGCGCAACCCGGCGACCAGCGAGGTATCCGTCGAGACGCCATGCTCGCGCGGCAGGAAGCCATCGGGATAGACCATGCCGATCAGCGGGTTGTTCGGATAAGGCGTGTTGCTGCCGTAGCGGTAGAAGCCGCGCGGCTCGCCGACGCGGCGGCCGTAGTGGCCGAACGCGTAGAACTGCACGCCGGGGCTGATGTCGTACTGCGTGTTGAGGAACAGGTTCTGGTTTCTGAACGCCACCGTCCCGTAGTGGAACTTCACGCCGAGCTGGGCCAGGCCGGGGCGACGGTCCACGCCGGCGCGGTTGCTCGGGTTCTGGTTGCTGTTTTCCGCGGTGATGCGCAGCCAGCCGCTTTCGCCACCCAGCGGAATGCCGAAATTCGCCGCGCCCTGCCATTGCCGGCCATCGCCGGCGGAGAACTGGCCGCCACTGAGCTGCACATCGCCGCCCTTGGCACCTTTTTTCAGGATGATGTTGACCACGCCGGAAAGCGCGTCGGAGCCGTATTGCGCGGAGGCGCCGTCACGCAGCACTTCGATGTGGTCGATCGCCGACAGCGGAATCGTGTTGAGATCGATGCCCTGCGAGCCCTGGCCGATCTGGCCCAGGCTCAACACCAGCGCGCCTGGATGCCAGCGCTTGCCGTCCACCAGCACCAGCACCTGGTCCGGCGACAGTCCACGCAGTTCGAACGGCCGCTGGAACGCGAAGGTGTCCGACGCGGGCGCAAACGGGAAGTTCAGCGAGGGAATGGCGCGTTCGAGCGCCTGGGTCAGGTCGATCGTGCCGGTCTGTTTCAGCACGTCGGCGGAGATCACGTCGATCGGCGTCAGCGACGAACTTTCCGTGCGGTTGCCGGCGCGCGTACCGGTCACCACCACCGGGCCCAGGTTCTTCGCCTTGGCCGGTGCCACGGTGGGTGTCGTGGCCGTTGCATCGCTCGATGCCGCGGGCAGGCTCGCATTCTGCGCCGCCGCCGTGTGGGTGAGTGCAAGCAGTATCGCAGCAGCCAGCGAGGTCGAAGTGATCCGACCGGGACGCTTGTTCATGAAATTCCCCCCAAGTGTTTTGCCGCAACAAGACCGCCGCAGGCCAAGGCGCTCGCATGGCTTTGCCCGTCGGCGGATGTACCCCTGTAGATGTTCCTGAAGCCTGCCTCGACCGCGAACCAGTCCCCGCTGGCGATCGCGGTGTCACCGTCCTGCGTGGCTACCGTCACCGGGAGAACAGGCCGGCATGGCTGAAAGACGCTGCGGTACGGTCTTGTCCCGCAGGCTGACTCTGCACATGGTCGCGGCGCGTTTCGGTCGGACACTCGCTCACCCTTCGCAGCACGAGGTTGAGCATAGGCACGGGCAAGCAAAAGCCACCAATGAAAAGACCGGCACTTTGCATAACTGAAGGTTGTGGACGCTTCAGCCCCGAACGGGCGGGCGCGATGGCTTCGCTTCAGGCCGGTGCCAGCATCTGCCGGGCAAGCTGGCGCACCAGGTCGAGGAAACGTTTCTGCACCGGATTCAGCGGGCTGTCCACCCGGTAGACTGCATGAAGCACAATGTCCAGCTGCAGCTTCAGCGGACGCGTCTGCACGGTTTCCCCGCTGCCTCGCGATGCCGTGAAAGGATCGACCAGGGCCAGGCCTTCGCCTTGCGCGACGAGGGAATACGCCAGCTGATAGGTCTGTACCCAGACCGAGGTCCGCGGCGCCGGCACCACTTGCGTCAGGTGGCTTTGCAGCATGCGGCCCAGCGCGTCCTGCATGGCGATGCCGATCATGGGCTGGCCAGCCAGCGCGGCGACCGGCAACGGCTGCGCCAGTTCCGCCGGCGACCACCAGCCGGGCGGAGCGATGACCATGACCTGTCCGTGGCACAGCGGCTCCTGGCGCAACCCCGGGTGGCCGGCGTCCTGCAGCGTGAGGCCGATGTCGGCTTCGTGGAGCATCAGCGACTCGCACATCTCCGCCGAGTGCTGGGTGAACAGTTCCGCGGTCGTGCCCGGGAAAGCCTTGCGCAACAAGGTGGTCGCGTCAGGCACCAGCGCCTGCGCCAGGGTCGGCGTGCACGTCACCCGCAACGGATAGCTTTCCGCACGGCCGATGTTCGCGGTGAGGCGCTGCAGGTCGTGCAGGTCCTGGATGATCTTCTCGACGCGGTGGCGCAGCAGCAGTGCTTCCTGGGTCGGCTGCAGACGCCCGCGCACACGGCTGAACAAGGCGAAGCCGAGCTGGTGTTCGGCATGCTGCAAGGCCTTGCTGGCGGCTGGCTGCGAAATGTTCAGAAGGTCGGCCGCACCGGTCAGGCTACCGGTGGTCAGCACGGCGTGAAACAGTTCGATATGGCGCAGACGCATGCCGGATTTCGCCCCTTGCGCCACGAAGGCGATGGTGCCCGAGTGCAGCATAGGCGCCGTTGCGAAGCAAGCTTTCGCGATGGACGCCCGGCACGGCCCGCGAGCGGCAGCTACAACAGCTGTTCGGCTTCCAGCTCGCTTTTCAGATACGCGTAGTAGATCGGTGCGGCGATCACGCCGGGCAGGCCGAACGCGGCTTCCATCAGCAGCATGGCGACCAGCAGCTCCCACGCGCGCGCGCGGATCTGGGTGCCCACGATGCGCGCGTTGAGGAAGTACTCGAGCTTGTGGATCAGGACCAGGAACACCAGCGCGGCGATACCCACGCCCAGCGACACCGACAGCCCGGCGATGGCGATCGCAGTGTTGGAGATCAGGTTGCCGATCACCGGCAGCAGGCCGACCACGAAGGTCACCACCACCAGCGTCTTGGCCAGCGGCACGTGGATGCCCATCAACGGCAGCACGCCGAGCAGAAAGATCGCGGTGAACAAGGTGTTGATCAGCGAGATCTTGATCTGCGCGAACACGATGTTGTGGAACGCCCCGGCCAGGCGCTGGCAGCGCAGGCTCAGCGCCCCCGCCAGCGGCCCCATCTGGTGCGCCGGACGGGTCCGGCTGAGCGCCACGATCGCGCCCAGCACCAGGCCGATGATGATGTGCACGAACACCCGCACCGCGCCCTTGCCGGCCAGCTGCAAGGTGGCCGCATGCTTGCGCGCCAGCTCGATCGCGCCCACGCGCAGGTCGTCGACGCTGTCGGGCAGGTTGTTCACCAGGATCGGCGGAAGTTGCTGGCGCGCCTTCTCCACCAGCGGCATCAGTTGCTGCTGCCACAGCAGCTGGGGATTGCCGATCTCGCTGTGGAACAGGCTGATCGCGCCCAGGATCAGCAGGATCAGCAAGCCCACCACGACCGCGCCCAGCACGGCCACCACCACCACCCGCGCGCGGTCGCCGGAAATGCGCCGGCCCAGCAGCGGGACCATCGCCTGCACCAGCTCGAACACCAGCAGGCCGGCCAGCAGCGCCGGCAGCAGGTGGATCTCGACGACCAGCAGGAGGGCCGCGGCCGTCAGCAGGTAACTCGCGTAACGGATGACCGGCGAAGGCTCGCGCAGGGCGGGCAAAGGAGAATCCATGCGGACGAAGCCGTGGGTGCGGGGCCGCCAGTCTGTCAGCAGCCCGCCCTTGCTGCCAGCCCTGCCACAGGGCTGTCGTAAACTCCGTTCATTGTCTCGCCCCATCTTCTCCAAAGGATTTCCCGATGTCATTGCGCCTGTCCACGACACTGCTCGCGCTCGCCCTGCTGGCCGGCTGTGCCACCACGCCGCACCAACCCGTGGCCGTGGCGCCAACCGCACCGACGGCGCCGGCCGCCGTTGCCGCCAACGACAATCTCAATGCCGTGGCATGGAGCCAGACCGCGATCGAGCACGACCTGATCTACCTGCAGACCTACCGCGACGCCCAGGCACGCCTGCTGGCCGCGCTGCACGATCGCCACTGGGACGCGCTGGGCAAGGGCGATCGCAGCACGCCGCTGCGCGGCCTGAAGCCGGCGGTGATCCTGGACATCGACGAGACCGTGCTGGACAACTCGCCGTTCGCCGCGCGCATGGTGCAGGGCGGCCATGAATACAACGAGGCCGACTGGGCAGCCTGGTGCCGGGAAGAGAGCGCCCGCGCCCTGCCCGGCGCGGTCGAGTTCACCCGGTTCGCCGCGAAGCACGGCATCACGGTGATCTACATCTCCAACCGCGCCAGGGATCTGGACCAGGCCACCCTGGCGAATCTGCGCAAGGCCGGATTCCCGGTCAGCGGCCCGCAATCGTTCCTGGGCCTCGGCACCGTGGTCGACGGCTGCGAGCAGGCCGGCAGCGAGAAAGGTTGCCGCCGCCAGCTGGTCGCGCAGCATTACCGTGTGCTGATGCAATTCGGCGACCAGATCGGCGATTTCGTCGACGTCCTCGCCAACACCGCCGACGGCCGCCGCCAGGCCGTCGCCGACTACCTGCCGTGGATCGGCACGCGCTGGTTCGTGCTGCCCAACCCCAGCTACGGCTCCTGGGAGCCGGCGCTGTTCAACAACGACTGGAGCGCCGCGCCCGAACAGCGGCGCCGACAGAAAATCGAGGCGCTACGCACTCGATGATAAATTTCAAGATAAAACATTAAGTTACATAACAAAACAAAAGCATTGCCTTAGCTTTAACGAGCAAGTAATATTCCACCTGCCAACACCTGCTGACCAAATACCTTTGCAGGCAAGGCCATTTCCCTTCCGGCTCTGCCGGATTTCCCCGCGAGGCCAACGCCCGCGGGGTTTTCTTTTCCGGCATCGCAAAAACTTGCGCCGCGCCCTTGTTTCGGTGCCGCCGCGCCCCGTACCCTGCGCGCTCACCCGCCCCGTGGCACCTTCCCCCCGCCACCGTCCACCGCGAGAGCCCGCCGATGCACCTTTCCTCCCTTCGCCACGCCACGCTGCTGCTGCTTGCCGCGCTACTGCTGGGCGCCTGCCACGGCAAGGACGATTCGGCGCAACCGGGCGGCAGCACGCCGGAAGCGGCGCTGCAGGCCTCGGTCGACCTGCTCAAGGCCGGCGACTTCAACGGCCTGTGGAAGCACACGCTGCCACCGGCCGACTACGCCAACATGCGCGCCGACTGGCAACTCCAGCAGCGGGATGCGCAGCCGATCAGCGCCGAGGACCGCGCCCGCTTCAACGAAACGACGCAAAAGCTCACCGCGCCGGACGCGGAGAACCGGCTGTACGCCGAACTGCAGCCGAAGCTGACGGCGATGGAGCAGCAGTACAAGGACCAGCTGCCGGTGCTGATCAGCGTCGGCGACGCCATGCTGAAGAGCGCCGTCGCGCAGAGCCGGACCCTCAGCGAGACGCAGAAGGCCCAGGCCGGCGGCGTGCTCGACGTGCTGCTGCCGTGGGCCCGGCAGACGCCGTGGTTCGACCAGGCCAGGGCGAAGCAGGCGGTCGGCGTGGCCGTGGCGACGGCGCGCAAGCTGGACCTGAAGAGTCCCGAGCAGATGCGCACGATGGATTTCGACACCACGATGGGCAAGTACGCCACCGCCTATGGCGGTCTCAAGCAGTTGCTGGCGATCTACGGCCTGTCGGTGGACGACACGCTGAATTCGGTCAAGCTCACCCCGATCTCCAACAGCAACGGCCACGCCGTGGTGAAAGTCGACTACACCCTGCTCGGCAAGCCGTTGTCGACCGAATCGAAACTGGTGCAGGAGAACGGCCGCTGGTACAGCGAGGACCTGCTGCAGAACGCGCGCCGGTCGCACCAGCAACTGCAGCAGGCGGCCAGCGCCAGCGCGCCCGCCAGCGCCGGCAGCGCCGTAACGAAAGACTGAACGACGCAGCCGTTAGAATGGACGGATGCACATGACTACCACCGCGGACTCCCCTGCCCGCCAACGCGCCCCCTGGTGGTTCAACCTGGCCGGCCAGTTGCTGCAGCCATGGGTGCGCATCCGCCGCGACCCGGCCGAACCGACCAGCCTGCTGCAGGCCGGCGTGCCGGTCTGCTACGTGATCGAGCGCGACGGCTTTTCCGACGCGCTGATCCTGCAGCGCGCCTGCCGCGAAGCCGGCCTGCCCAACCCGATGCAGCCGCTGGCCGGTACCCGTCGGCGGCGTTCGGTGTTTGCGCTGGCCCGGCGCGACGGCAGGCTGCTCGGCCGCAACCGCAAGCGCAACCCGAACGAACCGCTGCGGCAACTGGTGCATTCGCTGGAAGGCATGCCCGAGCGCGACATCCAGATCGTGCCGGTGTCGATCTACGTGGGCCGCGCGCCCAGCCGCGACAGCGGCTGGTTCCGCGTGCTGTTCTCGGAAAACTGGGTGATGGTCGGCCGCTTCCGCCGGATGCTGGCGCTGCTGCTGAACGGGCGCGACACCGTGGTGCACTTCTCCGCGCCGGTGTCGTTGCGCCTGATGCTGGACGAATCCGGCGGGATCACCCCGGAGCGCTTCGCGCGCAAGGTGGCGCGGGTACTGCGCACCCACTTCCACCGCATCCGCGCCGCGGTGATCGGGCCGGACCTGTCGCACAAGCGCACCGTGGTCGATGCGGTGCTGAATGCCGAGCCGGTGCGCGCGGCGATCGCCGCCAGCGCCGCCAAGGAAAAGACCAGCCACGCCAAGGCCTGGCGCAAGGCGCACCAGCTGGCGCTGGAGATCGCCGCCGACTACTCGCACCCGGTGGTGCGCTCGGCCTCGTTCCTGCTCGGCAACTTCTGGAACAAGCTGTACGACGGCATCTCGATGCACCACTTCGACAAGGCGCGCGCCACCGCGCCCGGCCATGAAGTGATCTACGTGCCCTGCCACCGCAGCCACGCCGACTACCTGTTGATGAGCTACCAGTTGCACGTGTCCGGCGTGGTGGTGCCGCACATCGCGGCGGGCGTGAACCTCAACCTGCCGGTGATCGGACCGATCCTGCGCCGCGGCGGCGCGTTCTTCCTGCGCCGCAGCTTCAAGGGCAACGCGCTGTACTCGGTGGTGTTCAACGAGTACGTGGCGCAGTTGATCGACCGCGGCGTGCCGATGGAATACTTCATCGAAGGCGGCCGCTCGCGTACCGGCCGCCTGCTGGCGCCACGCGCCGGCATGCTGGCGATGACGGTGCGCGCGTTCCTGCGCGCGCCGCGCCGGCCGGTGCTGTTCCAGCCGGTCTACATCGGCTACGAGAAGCTGATGGAAGGCGCCTCGTATGCGGGCGAACTCAGCGGCCAGCCGAAGGAGAAGGAATCCCTGATCGGCCTGCTGCGCGGCCTGAAGGTGCTGCGCCAGCGCTACGGCCACGTGGCGCTGAACTTCGGCGAGCCGATCGAGCTGACCCCGCTGCTGGACGCGGCCAGCGCCGACTGGCGCGCCGCCGGCACCGATCCCGAGGCGAAGCCGGAGTGGCTGGGCGCGGTTACCGACCGCCTCGCCGAGCAGATCCAGATCAACATCAACCGCGCCGCCGACGTCAACCCGATCAACCTGCTGGCGCTGGCCCTGCTGGCCACGCCGAAGCACGCGATGGCCGAGAGCGACCTGCTGACCCAACTCGAGCTGAGCAAGACGATGCTGGAGGAGCTGCCGTACTCGGACCGGGTCACGCTGACGCCGATGAACCCGGCCGCGATCATCGCCTACGGCGAGCAGATGGGCTGGATCCAGCGCGTGCAGCACCCGCTCGGCGACGTGCTCACCGCCACCGGCGAGCGCGCGGTGCTGCTCAGCTACTTCCGCAACAACGTGCTGCACCTCACCGCCACCGCCGCCTGGGTGTCGTGCTGCTTCCTCAACAACCGCCGCATGTCGCGCTCCTCGATCCTGCGGCTGGGCCGGATCATCTACCCGTTCATCCAGGGCGAACTGTTCCTGCCATGGGACACCGACGGTTTCGCCGCGCAACTGCAGGCGACCATCGACTTCTTCGTGCGCCGCGGCCTGCTCGAATCGGTCAGCGACGGCCGCGTGCTGGAGCGCAGCCCCGGCCAGGACGACGGCGCCTTCCAGCTCAAGGTGATCGCGCGCAGCCTGATCCAGGCGTTCGAGCGCTACTACATCACCATCGCCGCGCTGGCCAAGAACGGCCCGCATACGATGACCGGCGCGGAACTCGAAAACGCCTGCACGCTCACCGCGCAACGGCTCTCCCTGCTCAACGAGCTGTCCGCGCCGGAGTTCTTCGACAAGGCACTGTTCCGCGGCTTCATCCAGAAGCTGCGCGAGCGCCGCATCGTGTGGACCGACGATGCCGGCAAACTCGACTACGACAGCGCGCTGGAAGGGATGGTGCGCGACGCGCGGGTGATCCTGTCGCGCGAGGTGCGCCATTCGATCCTGAAGATCACCCCCGGCGGCAACGACAAGGAAGCGGGCGCGAACGAAGTCCGCGAAGACCCCGCCACGCCCGACCACGTCCCCGCCGACAGCGACGACGCCTCGCTGCACGAACGCCACGTCGCCGCCGAACATCAGCTGCACCAGCGTCCGGCCGCATCGGACGGCTCCGCCAAGGCCCCCGACTGACCCGGTTCGCCGGACCCATCCTGTAGCATGCGCCCATGAACAACGAGCAGCCCAAAACCACCCCGGATTCGACCACCCCGGCTCCAGTCACCCACTTCGGCTTCCGCGATGTGCCGGTCGGCGACAAGCAGAAGCTGGTCGGCCAGGTATTCACCTCGGTTGCGCGCAGCTACGACCTGATGAACGACCTGATGTCGTTCGGCATCCACCGGCTGTGGAAGCGTCACTTCGTGGCGATCAGCGGCGTGCGTCGCGGCGACCGCGTGCTGGACCTGGCCGGCGGCACCGGCGACATCGCCGCGCTGATGAAACCGGTGGTCGGCGACGAGGGCGAGGTGGTGGTCGGCGACATCAACGCGGCGATGCTCGGCGTCGGCCGCGACCGTCTCATCGACCGCGGCCTGGTCTCCGGCCTGCGCTGGGCCCAGCTCAACGCCGAGGCGCTGCCGTTCCCGGACAACAGCTTCGACGCGGTGACCATGGCATTCGGCCTGCGCAACGTCACCGACAAGGACAAGGCGCTGGCCGACATCTGCCGCGTGCTGAAGCCCGGCGGCCGCGCGCTGGTGCTGGAGTTCTCGCGCGTGCAGAACGAACTGTTCGGCAAGCTCTACGACTTCCACTCGTTCAAGGTGCTGCCGAAGCTGGGCCAACTGTTCGCCGGCGACGCCGACAGCTACCAGTACCTGGCCGAGTCGATCCGCAAGCATCCCGATCAGGAAACCCTGAAGGGCATGATGGAACGCGCCGGCTTCGGCCGCGTCGAGGTGCGCAACCTCACCAACGGCGTCGTGGCGATCCATCGCGCGTACAAGTTCTGAGAGCCTGTTCAAAGGCCGCCCTGATCCAGATCAGTGGCCGGCCGCGCGGCGCGGCGTATGTTTGGGCTCCCTTTCTTGCGAGCCCGCACCATGTCCATCGATATCGTTTCCGAACAGAACGTGCACCTCTTCGACGCGCGCGGCGTGGCGCGACGCTTCCGCCACTCGGCCATCTTCGGGGCGATCAGCGTGCTGCGCTCGGGCGAGACGATGCGCTTCGTCAACGATCATGACCCGATCCCGCTGATCGCCCAGCTGCGCGAGCGCCTCGGCGACCACCTCACGGTGACCTATCGCCAGCGCGATGCCGACGCGGTGATGATCGACTTCGGCATCACCGGCCTGCCGGTCGAGTGAGCGGCCCCGGCGCATGAACTATCCCGCGTTCTACGAGCAGGCACCGCGCATCCTGATGCGCGATCCGCTCGCCGCCTTCCTCGGCGCCGCCGAAGACGGGCTGCTGGAATATTCCTACATCGATGCGGTGCGCCTGGCCGGACACTCCTGTCCCACCGTGGCCGGCGCCTGGCTGATGGCACGCACGGCGCTGCACGCGCTGTACCCGGACGAACCGGCCGAGCGCGGCAACATCGCGGTGCGCATGCCGGCCGCCGAGGGCGAAGGCGTCACCGGCGTCATCGCGCAGGTGCTGACCCTGATCACCGGCGCCGCCGCCGGCAACGGCTTCCACGGCATCGGCGGCCGCTTCGTGCGGCAGTCGCTGCTGGGCTTCTCGGTCGCGTCCGGCGCCACCGCCGTGCAGTTCAGCCGCTGCGATAACGGCGCCGCCGTGGCGGTGGAAC
>LNAP01002782.1_pt1 | contig 32088 bp, 30 predicted proteins | sample 602601 | NCBI WGS metagenome assembly LNAP01 (sample SAMN02440304, study PRJNA202911) | soil metagenome | biome: Subtropical and temperate rainforests or woodlands; isolation source: soil samples (1 kg each in a 20% v/v slurry with milli Q water) were... ...
AATGGCTCGCCCAGCGCGGCCGCGCCGAGAAACGCGACGTCCTCGCCGGGCGGGTCGACGCGGGTGTGTGCCGCGGGAGTCGTTTCCGCCGGAACGGATAAGGCTGGTTTCAACATGGCCCGCTCGGTCAGTACAGCTCGAAATATTCGGCGATTTCGGCCGGCGGGATCTCATCGCGCAGCCGCGCCACTTCCTGCCGCTTCATCGAGAGGTAGACGCGCACGAACTCCTCGCCGAGCATTTCGCGCAGCGCCATGTCGGATTCGAAGGCATCCAGCGCGTCGTGGATCTCGGTCGGCAGCTTGGCATAGCGGCTGTCGTCCTCCTTGGGGCCGGAGCCGGCGGGGATGAGCTCGCGCTGCTGCATCAGGCCGAGCAGGCCGGCGCCGATGGTGGTGGCGGCGACGAGGTAGGGGTTCGACATGGCGGCGGGAACGCGCACTTCCATATGCGTGGACTGGTCGCCGCTCGCCTTCACGCGCACGCTCGCCGAGCGGTCCTGGATGCCCCACGAAATATTGGAAGGAGCGTAGGTGCGCGGCCGGATGCGGCGGTAGCAGTTGGGCGTCGGGCTCCACACCGCCATCGCGGCCGGCGTGTGGTCGAGCACACCCTGGATGAAGCTCCTGAACGTGTTCGAGAGGCCGTTTTCCTCGTTGGTATCGAGGAAGGCATTCTGGCCGGTGTGCTTGTCGATCAGCGAGATATGGAAGTGCGAGCAGCTTCCGGAGAGGCCCTTGTACGGCTTGGTCATGAAGGTCGCGAGCAGGCCGTGCTTGGCGAGATATTCCTTCACCGTGCCCTTGAAGACGAAGGCGCAATCGGAAGCCGCGACGCCGTCCAGCGCCTCGTAATTGATCTCCACCTGGCCGGGCCCGTGCTCGACATTATAGGTGATGATGTCGATGCCCTGAGCCTGCAGCACCTTGATCAGTTCGTCGATGGCGGGGACCTGATGGGTGCGCGCGGTGGCGAAGATCGGCTGGCCGCCGAAGATCGGCTGGCGCGTGGCGGCATCGACGACATAGAACTCGTATTCGTGCCCCATCTTGGCGATGAAGCCGAGCTTGTCGACAAGGGACAGCATCTTCTTGAGCAGAAGGCGCGGGGCCGCCATTTGCGGGCGGCCATCATACCACATGGTGTCGCAGATCACCCGGCCGGTCCGCTCCAGCCACGGCACCGGGGACAGCGTTTCGGTATCGGCCACCATCACGCAGTCCTGATAGTTCATCTCCTCATTGTAGCCGGAGTTGCGGACCGGGATCGAATAGGTGTCGAGCGCGACGGTGCCGCCATAAAGGTTCAGCCCCTTGCGCAGATAGCTGGCGATATGGTCGACCGGGATGGTCTTGCCGCGGCTGAGCCCGGCCATGTCGGGCAGCTCGAAACGCACGAAGTCGAAGCCGGCGGCCTTGACCTTCGCGACGAAGGCTTCCGCCTCCTCGCGCGTTGCCAGCGTGAGCATGGGGGCGTGATCGACCTGCGGGCTGTCTTCGGTGAAGTTAAGCATTGGAAGCTCCGTTCAAACGGAAAGTCGCGGATTGGTCACCGGCGACATTGGAAGGATTGGCTGCGAGGATCGACCACAGATTGTCGTTCACCTGCCGGGCCGCCGCGCGGAAGGCCGGCAGGCGGGGCAGCACGAGGTTGCCGAGGCGCGCCGCCCGCTCGACGCCGAGCGCCTGTTCGAGGCTGGCGTGATAGGCCGGGATGCGCTCCCATTCGGCGACGGTCGCGGCGGTGATCTCGCAATGATACTGGAAGCCATAGGCATGGCGGCCCCAGCGGAAGGCCTGCACCGGGCAGGCAGCGTTGGCGGCGAGGATTTCCGCGCCTTCGGGCAGCCGGGAGACCTCGGCGCCGTGCCACTGGAAGCTCTCCACGCGCGGCGGAAAGCCGGCAAGGATCGGGTCGCGCTGCCCGGCGGGCGTGAGATCGACATCGGCAAGGCCGACCTCCGGCTTTTGCATCGGGCCGACCGCTCCTCCCAGAGCTTCGGCCAGAAGCTGATGCCCGAGACAGATGCCGAGATACGGTTTGCCGAGATCGCGCACCCAGTGCCGGATCGCCGCCTTCTCGGGCGCCAGCCACGGATGGATGTCCTCCTGCCAGACATCCATGGGCCCGCCCATGACCACGAGCAGGTCGAACCCGTCCATGGCCGGGATGGCTTCGCCGGCATCGAGCTCCACGGGCACCCATTCGTGACCGTTCTCGGCCCAGAACTCGCGGAAAACGCCGGGATGTTCGACGTCGACATGCTGAAAGACCAGGATACGCATCATCTAACCTCAAGAGCAGCTTCGAGGCCCGGTCGACCCCGGCTGGTGGAATATTCGGAATGAAACACAATGCCGGGCCGCAAATGGGCCCGCGCGGCATGGGCGGCGCTCGCGGCCTCGGCGAAGCCGCTGAGGATCAGCTTCAGCTTGCCGGAATAGCGGGCGATGTCGCCGATCGCGAAAATGCCCGGCCGCCGCGTCGCCATCGTCGCGGGATCCACCGGGATGCCATGGCGGTCGGCCGCGAGATCCCAGCCGGCCAGGGCGGAAAGGTCCTTGGCGAGACCGAAGAAGCACAGCAGCGCGTCGCACGGTAGGGCCTCGACGGCGTCGTCCGGGCTGCGGACAAGAACCCGCTCGAGGCGGGCATCGCTCCCCTCCAGCCCTTCCAGCGTCCGGGGGGCGGCGATGGTGACGCGCCCCCCGCGCGCCAGACGCTCCAGCGCGGCCACGGTGCCTGGCGCCGCGCGGAACACCGGCCGGCGATGCACCAGCGTCACCGAGGCGGCGATGTCGGCGAGGAACACCGCCCAGTCGGCGGCGGAATCACCGCCGCCGGCGATCACCACCCGCTTGCCGCGAAACCGCTCCGCCGTTCGCACGGAGTAGAACACCGAATGGCCCTCATAGGCCTCGATGCCGTCCAGCGGCGGGCGGTTGGGGCCGAAGGCACCTGCCCCGGCGGCGACCAATACCGCACCGGCCTCGATCTGCGTGCCGTCGGACAGGCCGAGTTCGTATCGTCCGTCCCGCTCCCGCAGGGTCTCGACACGCCGCCCGAGACGATAAGCGGGCGCGTAGGGTTCGCTCTGCCGCAGCAGGTCGTCGATCAGCCCGGCACCGCTCACCGACGGACGGCTCGGAATGTCGTAGATCGGCTTCTCGGGATAGAGCGCGGCACACTGGCCGCCGGCCTCGTGCAGCGCATCGACGACGATGCTCGACAGGCCGAGCTGCCCGAGGGCGAAGACGGCGAAGATGCCGACCGGCCCGGCGCCGATGATGGCGACATCGGATGAGATCGCGCTCATTCGGCGGCCTCCACGCGCCGGAGCCGGACTTCGGTGCCGTGCACGGTCGTGCTCTCGGCGATATCGCTCTTTCGACGCGACACCAGCGCGTTCACATTGGCATTGCCCGGAGAGAGACCCGGCCAGCGGCCCTTGTGGACGATGCCGACACCGGGCTGCGCGGCATCGGAAATCGTCACGACGAGCGGCAGGCTGCCGTCCTCGTTGGAGAGAATCACGGCATCGCCCTCCGCCAACCCCTCGCTCGCGGCATCGTCGGGATGGAGCGTCACGGTCGGCGCGCCGAGCCGCTTGCGGATGGTCTCGTCATTGCCGTAGCTCGAATTCATCAGCCAGAGCGAGGCCGGAGACAGGATGCGCAGACGGCCCTTCGCCGGCCGCGCATCGGCGTGAGGCTCCGGCAGGCGCGGCAGGCCGAGCTCGACGGCCCGCTCGCTCGCCAGCTCGATCCGCCCGGAGGCCGTCGTGAACTCCAGGCTTTCAAACTGAAGGCGCGGCTCGGGAAACAGCGTCACCGTGCCCTTCGCCGCCAGATCCTCGAAGGTGCCGGGATACGGCGTCTGCGCCAGCAGACGGGCGAGAAGCTCGGCATCGCCCTCGAACAGCGCGGGATCGTCATAGCCCATGGCGGCGGCGAGCCGGCGGAAGATCTCCGCATTGGACAGCGCCTCGCCCGGCGGATCGCCGGCTTTCACCTGCGCGGACAGCGTCAGGTCGAAATAGGAGAGCACGAGATCGTCGCATTCCAGGAAGCTCGCCGCCGGCAGGACGATGTCGGCATAGGCGGTGGTGTCGGTATGGAAGAGATCCACCGCCACATGGAACAGGTCCTCGCGCTGGAGCGCGCGGCGCAGTCGGCCCTGCTCGGGAGAGGACGCCGCCGGGTTGTTGTTCCAGTTGACGAAGGCACGAATGCCGGCGGGCTTCTCGAGCTCGGCGGCGAGGTCCATGTGGCTGATCGAGCCGGTGCCGGTCGTCGCCAGTTCCGGGGCGACGAGCGTCGACATGTCGATGCCGCGCCCGCCAGGCCCGTTCATGTACAACAGGCCGGCGCCCGGCTTGCCGAGATTGCCGGTGAAGGCGACGAGCGCGGAGAGCGAGCGAAAGACATTGCCGCCGCTCGGCTGGCGCTGGACGCCCTGTCCGAGCCAGAGCAGCGAGGGGCCCTCGCCATAGGTCAGCGCCGCGGCGACGATCAGTTCCTCCGGCACGCCGCAGAGCGTCGCCGCGCGCGAAGGCGGCATGGCGTCGATGGCCGGGGTCAGTTCCTCCGCGCCCACGACATGGGCATCGATGAAGGCCTGGTCGATGCGTCCATGCGCACGCAGCACGTTCAGAAACGCGAAGGCCAGGGCGGCATCGGTGCCCGGCACCAGCTTCAGATGCATGTCGGCGGCCAGCGCGGTGCCGTGGCCGATCGGGTCGACGACGATGACCTTCGCGCCGGCTTCGCGGGCCTCCTTCAGCCAGAACTTGTTCTGGTGTGGAGCGGAATGAGCGGGGTTGGCGCCCCAGATCAGGAGGCATCGCGCATCCCTGGCGGTGCGGGGATCGAAACCCTCGAGCGAATTGCCGAAGACCAGCTCCAGCGCCATATGGCCAGCCTTGTTGCACACCGTGTCGGGATCGACCTCGGTGGCACCCATGCGGTTGAACAGGCGGATCGGGTACCAGCCGCCGATCAACCCGACCGTTCCGGTATAGTGAGTGTGGACGATGCTGCGCGCCGCGCCCTCGTCGATCAATCCATGGAAGCGGGTGGCGATCTCGCCGAGCGCCGCCTCCCACGAGATCGGCGCGAAGACGCCGTCGCCCTTCGCCCCGATGCGCTTCAGCGGCTGCGACAGCCGCAGGCCGGGATCGCGCCACGCGCCATTATAGGCGATGGCGCACTTGCCGCAGAGCGCGCCGCGGGAGACGGGATGGTCGGGGTCGCCGAGCACCTTCGCGATGGCGCCGTTCCTGCGAACGACCGAAATTCCGCACGCGTCGTAGCAATCGCGCGGGCAGGTGGTCTTCACTATGTCGGGGAGTGCCATGTCAGCCTCCATTCTGCGTTTCTGGTTGCGGCGTCAGCCGAGACGAAGACCGCTTGCGCGGTCGAAGGCGTGGAGCTGGTGGATGTCGACCGAGAGCCCGACGGCCTCGCCGAGCGCCATGCCGCGGGCCTGAACGGCATCGACGACGAGCCGCAGTTCGGCGCCGTCGCTGTGCGCGGTGATCGCCGATTTCAGCCCGAGCGGCTCGATGTCGGTGACGCCGGCGCGGATCGACGCCCGCGCCGGGTCGACCAGCCTCAGATGTTCGGGGCGAATGCCGGCGTCGAATGCGATGTCCGAAGTTCCCAGAGCCGCCCGAAGCGCGGCCGGAGCCTCAAGCGACGCCCCGCAGACGCGAACCCGTCCGCCTTCGGCGGCGTCGAACTGCGCGGGAAGCAGGTTGATCTCGGGGGCGCCGACGAAGCGGGCGATCTCGCGGTCGGCCGGGCGCTCATACAGCGTCTGGGCATCGGCGACCTGCACCACCTTTCCCTCGCGCAGCATCACGACGGTATCGGCAACCGCCATCGCCTCGGCGAAATCCGGTGTGGCGAACAGGAAGCTGTAGCCGAACTCACGCTGCAGCCGCTTGAGCTCGGCACGCAACTCGATGCGCAGCATGGCGTCGAGGCTGGAGAGCGGTTCGTCCAGCAGGAACAGGGTCGGCTGGCGCACCAGCGCCCGCCCGAGCGCCACACGCTGGCGCTCGCCGCCGCTCATGGTCTTGGGCAGCCGCTGAAGGATATGGCCGATCCGCAGCGTGGCGGAGACCTGCGCGACATGGGCCTCGATGTCGGCGCGCGCCATGCCGTGTATCCGCAGCGGATGGGCGATGTTCTCGAAGCCGGTCTTGTTGGGATAGAGCGCCAGATTGTCGAAGATCATCGCGATGTCGCGATCCTTGGGCTCGCGGGCGCCGGCATCCTCACCGCGCAGGAACACCCGGCCGGAATCGGGGCGATCCAGCCCGGCGATCACGCGCAGCGTCGTGGTCTTGCCGGCGCCGGCGGCGCCCAGCAGCACGGTCAGCGAACCTTCCGGCACGCAGAAATCGACGCCGGCCAGCGCCTGCGTCTTGCGGAAGCTCTTGCAGAGCGCCTCGACCCGGAGAGCGGGGGCGGCCGTCGACGGGAGTGGGAACAGCGGCTTCATGGCATCATTCCTCCGCGCCGCCGGCGTGAAGCCCGCGGCCGGTTTCGGCGCTGAACAGGAGGAGGCTCGCGGCATCGACCGACAGGCCGACCGTTTCTCCCTCCCGCACGCGATGGCTGGACGGGGCAAGAATCTTGAGCTCGACGCCGCCGGTCTCGACGGTCAGCACGGTTTCCGGGCCGCGGGGCTCAACGAGGGATACACGGCCGGCAAGGCCGGCGCCGTCGGTCGGCTCCAGCGCGATGCGCTCCGGGCGGATTCCCAGGACGATGGCCTGCCCCGCCCCGGCCGCCTCCGGCATCGACGCCGCATCGAGCGGCACACGCAAGGCGCCCTTCTCAAAGGCCGCGCCGCCCGCATGCGCCACCAGCCGGCCGCGCAGCAGGTTCATCGGCGGCGAGCCGAGGAAGCCGGCGACGAAGATATGATCCGGCCGATCGCAGATGACCGATGTCTTCTCCACCTGCCGGATCTTGCCGGCGCTCATCACCGCGATCCGGTCGGCCAGCGACAGGGCTTCGGTCTGGTCATGCGTCACATAGATGATGGTGAGGCCGATCTCGCTCTGAAGGCGCCGAAGCTCCCGGCGCATCGCCAGCCGGGCGGCGGCCTCCAGGTTCGACAGCGGCTCGTCCAGCAGCAGGATCGCCGGCTTCGTCACCAGCGTGCGCCCGATCGCCACGCGCTGCAGTTCGGAGCCGCCGAGATCCTTGGCGCGGGCGTCCAGCCGGTCCGCCATGCCGAGCAATTCGGCGACCTCGCCGACGGCGCGGGCGATCTCCGCCTTCGGCGCGCGGCGGATGGCGAGGCCGAAAGCGAGGTTTTGGCGCACCGTCATCGAGGTGAACACGGCATAGTCCTGGAACACCAGCCCGACATTGCGCTTACCGGGCGGCAGGGCGACCATGGAGCGGCCGTCGATGCGGATGTCGCCCGAACTCGGCTGTTCGAGGCCGACGATCATGTTGAGCGTCGTCGACTTGCCGCAGCCGGAAGGCCCCAGCAATGCCAGCGTCTCGCCGGAGGCGATGGCAAGGTCGACGCCGTCGACCGCCGCGACCGAGCCGTCCTTGAATTCTTTTTTCAGTCCAATGAGTTCGAGCTTCGGCGGGGTCATCGCTTCACCGCTCCGAAGGTCATGCCGCGGGCGAGATGCGACTGGATGAGGAAGCCGCCAATCACCAGCGGCAGCATGGCCAGCACCGCCAAAGCCGCCTGCACGCCATAGAGCGTTCCCGCCGTGGCGGTGACGTATTTGGCGAGCTGGACGGGAATGGTGATGACGTCGGTGTAGGACAACACCAGCGCAAACATGAATTCCGACCAGTTCAGGATGAAGATGAACATGGTGGTCGCGAACAGCCCGCCCCGGATCAGCGGAATGGTGATGGTGAGATGCGCCATCAGCCGCGAGCGGCCATCGATCATCGCCGCCTCCTCGATCTCGCGCGGGAGGTCGTCGACGAAGCTTTTCAGCATCCAGGTCGAGAACGGCAGCGTCGCCGCGACATAGATCGCGATCAGGCCGGTATAGGTGTCGATCAGACCGACGCTGGAGAAGATAATCACGAACGGGACGGCGAGCGCCGCCGGCGGGAACATGCGGCCGGACAGGATGATGAGCGGCGTCGCCCGGCCGCCATTGCCGTAGCGGGAAATGCCGATCGCCGCGAACAGGCCGACCAGTACCGACAGCGCGGTGGCGACGGTCGAGGCCAGCAGCGAGCCGAGCACCGAAGCGGTCGCCGCCTGGCTCACCCCGCCCACCCCATAGGCGCGGATCGCGTCGGGGTCGAACAGGGTCTGGAAATTCACCAGCGTCGGATCGGACGGCACCCAGATCGCGGGGGCGGCGTTCCAGTCGGTCGGCGGCTTGATCGCGGTCATCACGATCCAGAACACCGGGAACAGCGTCACCACCAACGCCGCCAGCAGGACGGCGGCCAGCGGCCAGGAAAGGCGGCGGGTCAACATCAGGAACGGACCTCCAGAAGCTGATCGCGCACCGGGGCGAGCAGGAGGTGGATGAGCGCCAGCGTGCCGAGCAGCACGAGGAAGGCGGCCGCCGCGCCATAGGCGAGCTGGAAGTCGCTGAAGGCGAGCTTGTAGATGTAGAGGCTGATGGTTTCGGTGGAGGTGCCCGGCCCGCCGCGGGTGAGCATGAACACCTCGTCGAACAGCTTCACGATCTCCATCGCGCGGATGACGAAGGCGACGATGATCACCGGCTTCAGCATCGGCAGCACGACACGCCAGAACACCTGGCGCGGGCTCGCGCCGAGGATGACGGCGGCGCGCACCGGATTTTCCGGCACCGCGTTGAGCCCGGAGAGCAGGATCAGGAAGAACAGCGGCGTCCAGTGCCAGACCTCGGTGACGATCACGGCGATGGTCGCCAGCGTGGCGCTGCGGAACCACTGCGGCACCGCCTGCGCGCCAAACAGCAGTTCGATGATCTGGTTGATCGGGCCGTTCGACTGGAACAGCATCCAGAACGTGTAGCCGACCACCACCGGCAGGATCATCATCGGCGTCAGGAACGCCGAGAACAGCACCGCCTTGCCGCGGAACTCGCGCAGGAACAGCACCGCGAGCCCGAGTCCGAGAACGAATTCGAGGCTGAGGCAGACCACGGAGATCAGCAGCGTACGGACGACGGCTTCCAGGAAGCGAGTGTCATAGACCAGCAGCTCTTTGTAGTTGTCGAAGCCGATCCATCGGGCTGCGAGCAGCGAGCCCCCGGTCGGCGACCAGTCGGTGAAGCTCATGTAGAAAGCGACCATCAGCGGCATGACCAGCACGACGAGCGAGATGACCTGCCCGGGAAGGGTCAGCATGCGGCCCAGCGCGAAGGCGCGGGACCCGTTTCGAGGCGCCGGCGGCTTCCGGGTCCGAGGCCGTTCGCCCGCCTCGGTCGCGTCGACGGCGACGCTGTGAATATTCATGCTTGCACCTCGATGCTCGCGGGCGGGGCAACGCCCGGAAAGCCGGCGGAGACAGGCGGTGTCGGCACGGCCGCCGAGACGGACGCATGCCGACACCGTGGGTCAGCGGTGGCGGCTCAGCCCCACTGGCTGGCGCCGCTGGCTTTCTTGATCGGCTCGGCGAGGTTCTTGGCCAGCGCCAGCCAGGACTGGCGCACCTTGTCCTTGCCGATCCGGCGCGTAATGCGGTCGAAGGACTTGGAGGCCGCGTCCAGCGCGTCCTTGGGCTTCTTCTCGCCGGTCATGCAGGCATGCACCTCCTTGTCGAGGGCATCCTGGTACTCAAAGCCGCCGGGCAGGCAGAAGTCCGGCACGGTATTGATCATGTTGTCGTAGAGCGTCTGCAGATAGGCGGGCGAGTAGGTGTCGATCATGCGCTGGGTCGGCGCGAGCATGTGATTGACGCGATACGGGTCCGAATAGCCGCCGAGATAGGGAATGGCGTCCATCGAGATCGTGGGCGACGTCATCCACTGGGCGTAGGCGTAGGAGAGTTCGGGATTGGCCGAATATTTGGAGACGGCGTAGCCGTAGCCCCAGCAGAACAGCCCCGCATACAGCAGCGTGCCGTCCTTGAGCTTGTCGGCCGGCATCACGGTCGCGGCGATCTTGCCCGAGGTCGCCGGCCCGGTGGAGGGTGCCTTCGAGTATTTATAGCCCGACGGCCAGGCGATGTTCATGAAGCCTTCGCCGCGGCCGAACGCATTGTAGTTGGACGACCAGGTGAAGCTGAAGGCGTCAGGATGCAGGTACTGGTTCATCGCCAGCATATCTTCCAGCGCCGCCAGCCCCTCGTCGGAGTTGAAGGTCGGGTTCATGTCCTGGTCGAAATAGAGACGCCCCTTCGAGATCAGGCGCTGCATGAACATCCATTTCACGTAGTAGCGCGAGCGGTATTCAAGGCTGCCGAAGAACTTGTTGGCGGGATCGTGCATGAACTGCGCGATATCGTGATACTCCGACCATGTCTTCGGCACGCCGAGCGGGTAGCCGAACTTGTCGGCGAAGGCCTTGGCCTTGTCCGGGTTGGTCAGATAATCGTCGCGGCACAGCAGGGTGAGCTGGTCGCCGTCGTTCAGCAGGCCGGCCACGCGGCCATTATAGAGCTGCGCATGATGGCTCGCCGGAAACACGACGCCCCAGTCCTTGTTGAAAATCTCGGGATCGTATTTCTGCACCCAGTCGGTCAGGTCGTAGATCACGCCGGAATTGATCCAGTCCGGGTAGGACATGGCGGTCGGCATCATCACGTCGTAGCGGCCGGTCTTGGCGACGGCCTCCTGCATGCCCTTGGTGTGCACCACCTCGTCGGGCTCCTCGATGAATTCGAGGGTGATGCCGAGCTCGTTCTTCCACTTGTCGGCATAGGGGGTCATGTTGCCGATGGAGCCGGTGGGAATGAGCAGGGTCAGCGTCTTCTTCTGCGCCTTGGCGGCGGCCTCCTTGGCAAGTGCCCAGGCGCGCTCCTCCGGGCCGCTGATGGCGGCGAAGGCCCGCGTGGCACCGAGCGGCGATTGCATCACGGCATTGGCCACGGCGGTCGAGATGCCCAGCAGCCCCATTGATCGCATGAAGCCGCGCCGGCTCATCTGGCCGGACTCGAAGCGGCTGAGAACGTCCTTGATCTCGCTATTATCGGAATTCATGTTGTTCCCCTGATCTATTTTATGATCTGGAATTATTTATATTGATCATCGACACAATAGATCAGCTTTACACGAACCAACGCTCGCGCATCCCAGCTGGATCTTCGTATTTTATATTTACGTGGCACGACTGTTAGGGCAGTTATGCCGTACGTTCGATAGTATGGATCGCCTAACGAACCTGTTAGTGCCATTTTGAATTTATCGAAGGTGCCAATTTCGGCAATGCAACATCTTATGCATTCGCAAGCGTTTGGATGATCAATGCCCAAGACCGCGATCACGGGTTCCCTGATTTCCCTTGAAATCGACAAGGGATCGAAAGAACCGATTCATCGGCAGATTGCGGATCGGCTCAGGGAGGCGATCCAGAACGGGCGCATGCCGACCGGCACCAAGTTGCCATCCACACGCGTCTTCGCCGACGAACTCGGGGTTTCCCGCAATACCGTGATGCAGGTGTTCGAGGTGCTGTCCGCCGAGGGCTTTCTCACTGGTCGCGTCGGCGCCGGCACCTTTGTTGCCGGCCTTTCAGCCCACGAGCCGCGGGACCTTGCCATAGAACAGACGGCCCCACGCGACGGTGCCACTTATCCGTTCCGCTCGTTGTCGAGGCGCGGCAAGAATCTCGTCTTGTCGGCGACAGGAGAATTCTCGGAACGACCGACCCCGTTCATGCCGGACCTGCCGGATCTGCGGGAATTTCCGATTCGCACCTGGCTGCGCCTGCTGAACGAAACATCCGGGCGACTGACCGGAGAAATCCTGGCCGACACCTCGAATGCCGGCTATGAACCGCTCCGCCGCGCGATTGCGCAATACCTCAATGCGTCACGCGGCATGGCCTGTGACTACCGGCAGGTGATCATCACCACCGGCTCCCAACAGAGCCTCGACCTCGTGTGCCGGATGCTGCTCGATCCTGGCGACCCGGTCTGGCTCGAAGAGCCCGGCTATATCGGCGCGCGAGCGGTCATCAGCGCCAATGGCGCGGCGCTGTATCCGGTCCCAGTGGACGAAGATGGCATCTGCGCCGAAATCGCTGCGCTGACACTGCCGGTTCCCCGCTTCATCTTCACCTCGCCGTCACGGCACTATCCTCTCGGCGCCACGCTTTCGATGGCGCGCCGCCATGCGTTGCTGAACTTCGCTCAGGCCGCCGGCTCATGGATTGTGGAAGACGACTACGACCACGAGTTTCGTTATGTCGGCACGTCCTTTCCGGCGATTTACGGCCTCGACACTGGCGCGCGCACCATCCACATGGGGACCTTCTCGAAGATTCTGCTACCCTCCTTTCGACTGGGCTATATCGTGGTTCCGCCCGATCTCGCCGATGCCTTCGCCAAGGCCCGTGCGGTGGTCGACCGGCACGCGTCGCTGATCGAGCAGATGGTCCTGTCGGAATTCATGTTGCGTGGGCTGTTCGCCGCTCATACGCGGCGCATGCGCGGTCTCTACCGGACGCGGCAGTTGCAGTTGATCGAAGGCCTGCACGATCTGTTCGGCGCAGACATCGCGCTCTCGGCCACGGAAACCGGCATGCATGTCATCCTGCCCCTGGCGCAGGCTGCCGACGACCAGCATCTCGCGAAGCTGGCTGCGACGCGCGGCGTGGTTGTTCGACCTCTATCACCGTATTATGCCGGTAGCGAACGACGCAAAGGATTGCTTCTCGGATTCTCTGCCTTCAACAACTCCGAGATCACCCTAGGCCTCTCTCGGCTGTCAAGCTTGCGGGACACCTCCGCCTTTCGCGCCGCGCTTGGTAGGCGGCCGGCTGACCGCCTTGCTTGATCTCCGAAGGTCGGCGCGCGGCGACCTGGTTCCCGCAGCAATCGATCTGCGTCGAGGCAACCGGAACGTAGGCAAAATGATTCAGACCTGCGGGATGCACCAGAGGACTAAACGCTGCCGCGGTAACTGCTCTGCATGACGGGCGGTTGGATGTTTTCGACATCGCGCCCGGCATAGGCAGGCGGACGATCACGGGGTTTCTCACCATAGGAGAGCCCCATGGACGCTTCCGAGCACCCCATCAGCACACGGCTGCGAATAAGCGCAGAAACGGGACCCTGGCTGGAAACGGCTTAATCCCTTAATTAGGTTGGTAAATTTCGAAGATGACTGGGGTCCCGACCGGCGCCGATCGGGACCCCAGCCAATATAGAATTCGTGCAACTATTTCAATGCGTTGAAGCCAATGTGGTGGGATCTCGCTTCGGCGCTCATTCACAGCTTAGCAGCGGCGTCGGTATATCTGGAGAATTCGCTCAGGGCTTCCGGGAGCGACACGCGGGCCACGCGTTGCTTGCCCTGGCGCTCCTGGAGGAAGCGCTGGCGCTCCTCGCTGATCTGAAGTTTGAGATGACGCGCGGACCACGCAGCTGCGGCGATGGCAAAAAGCCGGTGATTAACGTCTGCCACGTGTAGAGCACTTCAAATGGTCCGCCGCCGGAAACAAACTCTTCCATCAAAGTTAGCGGCTCCATCTCAATCTCCGTAAGCTAATCGCCACCGACCTCCTGGTAGAAGGCAATTCCGTCGATACACGTTGTTGCCCGCGACTCAGCCGGCCCCGCAGGGGCGTTTGACGCCCATCGGGCGTAATTGACATCCAACGGACCCACAGGTCCTCCCTTCTGCGGACAAACCGATGAAAAACGTACTTTTATCGAACTAATCCCCGGATTTGTGTCGACTCGCTTTTTTACCAGTGTTCAAAATGCCTATACTGCACATTCCAGATTGTAGGCGCAGGAGACAATTATTTGGTGGATGAAATCGACGACCTGGAGGTCGAAGCAGGCGTAGAAAATATTTCGAGGATCAGCGATGCAGAGTTGCTGGAACGCGAGTTCTCCGTCAGCGACCCTGAAAATCTCGAGGGAGTATCAGATAATCCACCGCCCGAAGGTGAACCCTTCGTTGAGTTCGACTACGACATGCGGGGGCGACAGGAAAGGGTAAGGTGCGTTTACTGCAAATTCCCGAACCACTATCTAGGCGTCGTCATGAAGTATGCCGATGGCCAGCGACGTCTTGTTGGTAGAACGTGCGCGGAAAATGTGCACGGGGTTAAACACGGTAAGGCGATCTCCGATTTCGACGCCTTGCGGGATCGGCAAGATAATCTCCACCGGCAGCGGAGGGCAATTGGTTTCGCCTCTGCAATCTATGAGGAGCTTACGGCCCTCAAGGAGCACTCCTCCATCGAGGTCTACGACAGCCACAGCAAGCAGTGGAGCGGTTTCGGCCAACTTGCCACGAAGTTAGGTCTCATCGCGCGTAACGGTACATCTCTCGTTACGACGTTTCGCGAGCGCGACGTTGACGCAGAGCACGCTCGTAAGCAGCGGCTTGGTGACCGCTTCGAAGAAGTAAAAGCTGCGACGAAGGCCAGCGGCGAAAGCTGGAAAATATACAAAACAGTACACAGCGATCGCGGCCTGCTGTGGGATGCCAATTTCTATAAGGGTGGCGCACTACTTTCGACCCGCATCGAGCGATTGTCGGCGGACATCATGGGAGAAGTGCATCAGCTGACGTCAGGATCACTGAGCACCCGCGCCATCGGAAAATGCATGGTTCGTCTCCAAGATCTCCGCGGCGAATTGGCTTCCTGGTTCCAGCGGCTGGAAGGCCTACCTTCGGCACTGAGCCCCCAGTCGCTGCAACAAATCGCCGACTTCGCTAGCGACGGCTGGTATGCTGACGAGGCCGAGAGGGCTTACGAATTTGATGAGGCCCCTAAACAGACAGTCCCGCCATATCGATATGACAACGGAATTCTTCGTATGAAATCCTGGCCGCAGTGCCAGGAAATATCTTATCCGATGAACTTCACCCTCCCTAGCCGTCGCATCTTAGAAGTACTGGCGGAGGCGATCGCCTCTAACGGACAGCCGAGGGCGCGGCCGTTGCCGAAGTAGTCGCACCGAGCCAAACTATTGGTGCGGGGAAAGTCCGGAATGGGTGTTCCCAAACCATAGTGCTGTCAGCATCTTAATGCCATGGAGACCGCGCGGGAGAGCGATCGCCTGCCGGGCCAAGGGGATGGGTGCGGACGACGCACCTTCGCTCTACTGGCCGGTATGGCATAGATGACCAGATCGACGCATAACTTCGACCATTCCTCCATACGTAGATCGGCTGGGCGGCGGCAGTGCACCATGAGCCTTTCGCATCTGCTCCATCCGATGATACGAATGCGGGGCTCTCGCCCGAGATAACGCCAGGGAGCTCGGCAACGAGCTGATTGGTCTGCGCCCTTTCCGAGAGCAGCTATCGGCGCTAATGACACTACTAGCACGCGGGTCGCGCAAAAAAGTCAGAACCGACCCGGTGCCCTAATCAACCGGCCTCGCGCGCCATGGGATGACCTTGCCACCTCTCAGGGCATCGAGGTCGTCCGCCCACCAAGCCATCATCTTGACCGCTCCCTCAGAACTCCATCTTCAGAGTCGCGTTGAAGCCGTTCTGGGTGACGCCGTCGCCGAACTGACCGGTATAGGCGACGCCCAGCGTGGTGGCGGCGCCGATGAGAACGTCGAGCCCGGCCTCGACCAGCGCGGCGTCCTCGGCGATCGGGGTGCCCGACACCGTGAAGGCCTCGCTTCCCGCGAAGGACTGCGTCGCCAGCGGGACGATGTCGCCGAAGGCGTGGCGCCAGCCGAGCGTGCCGCGCAGCGTGGTCGCCGCGTTGCCCAGCATCAGCTGCGTCGAGGCGCGCAGCCCCAGCGTGCTGAAGGTCGCATCGGTGTCCGAGCTGTTCCCTGCCAGCGCCGCCGCCCCGCCGGTCTCGTGGAAGCCGTCGGTGTGCAGGCTGACATAAGCGAGGTTGGCGAACGGCTCGAAGGCGACGGCAAACGCCGTGTCGATGCGGTAGCCGAGCTCGCCGAAGGCCTGGAAGGTGCCGGCATCATAATCGGCGGCGAGATAGTCACCGAAGCCGGTGAAGCCGACCGCGCGCGAGCTCTCGACGTCGTGCCAGGTATAGGCGAGGCCGGTGCGCAGCCCGAGCGGGCCCCACTGGTTGCCGCCATAGAGGCCGATGTGCCAGTTCTCGCTGTCCCCGGAGGAGGTGCGGGCATCGACGTCGAAGGCGGTGTAGCTGTAGCCGCCGGTGACGCCGAGCCGCCAGCCGGCGCCGAGCGTGGCGTCGGCGCCGATCAGAAAGCCGCCATTGGAGCTCGACAGGCTGGCGGCATTGATGTTGCCGTCCATTTCGCTCCAGGCGCCGAAGCCTGTAGCCCACAAGGCGAATGTCTCCGTCGTCGCCGGCGCGGCGACCGCCTTCAGTGCCATGCCTTGGTCGATCGCCTTGCCGGTTTTGCCGGCACCGGGACGGCTGAGTTCGGCATAGGACATCACCGGAGCGCTGGAAGCCGCGACCGCGCCGAACGACGCCCGCAGCCGGTCGATCATCGCGGTGCGGATCAGCCCGCTCTGCTCGATGAACATGCCCTTGGTCGAGGCGTAGGCCTCGCCAGAGAGCTGGTCGAAGGCATATCGGGCCTCGGGCCCGCTGGTGAGAAACAGCAGCGCGTTGTACAGCCCGAGCGAGCCCCCGCTTTGCGGCAGCGTGTCGAGAGCGGAAGCGGTAGCGAACTGGTTCGCGGTTGCCGCGGCGGTGGTGAACACGGCGGGAGGTGCGGGCGGCGTCGGACTGTCGCCCTGGACCGCGATGACGATGTCGACGCTATTGATCTGCTGTTCCAGCTCGACATTCAGGAAGATCGACGCCGTTACCGCATCTGCGAATGAGCCGGTGACGCCGCCTTGGGCGGTCAGGATGGTATAGCTCCACCCATTCTGGTAGCTCACCTCGGGGTCGAGCGCGACCACCTCCACCGTTCCGCCATTGAGATTGGCCTGGCCAGTGGCGGCGGCTATGCCCTGGCTGCGGCTAAGGCCCTTCAAGCAGCGACACAGGTCGCTGATCGCTGGCACCTGATGGAGAATGCGAGCCGGGCCTTCGTCGACGCCGTCCGCAAATCCATGCGCCAGATCCGTGCCGCACCATCAACCCAGATCTGCTCACCGCTGCCGAACGCATCCAATATGAAGGATATCTGCACCGTGAGGAGACCAACATGGCCATTCTCGAACTCGCAAAGGCGGGGGTGACGATCAAGGATATCGTTCGCCGCACCGGATACAGCCGCGGTCTGGTTCGGCGCGTCTTGCGCGGGCAGCGCTCGGATGTCTTTCGCACCCGCGAGAGCTCCCTTGAGCTTTTCTTGCCATGGCTCGATGCGCAATGGGCGGCCGGGCAGCGCAATAGTGCCAAGCTCTGGCGTCGGCTCGGACAGCAGGGGTTCCGCGGCAGCTTGAGGGTCGTCACCGAGTGGGCTACGCGCCGCCGGCGCGCTGAGACGATCGAAAGCGGCGCCCTGAACCGGACGCCTTCCGCGCGAACCCTTGCACGACTGATGACCATAGCCCGCGACAAGCTCTCCAGATCCGAAACCGTGCTGATCGCGGCGATCGAGAGCGGCGTGCCCTCGCTTGTCGAGGCTCGCGAGATCATCGCCGCCTTCCAGACCATGATCCGCAAGAAGGCTCTTGCCGATCTCGGTCCCTGGCTGGAACGTGCGAGTTCAAGCCCGGTGGCTGCGTTCGGTCGCGGCGTGAGAAAGGATCACGCCGCAGTCGCCGCAGCCATTACATCTCCTTGGTCGAACGGACAGACCGAGGGCCAGATCACCAAGCTCAAGCTGGTGAAGCGCCAGATGTACGGTCGCGGGAAACTCGACCTGCTGGAGGCACGCCTAAGGCCTAACCACCAAATATGCGTCAGAGCCCAACTGATGCATTACAAATGCTGCTCGACCTTCGACAGCGCGCCGCATGTCGGCAGCATCGGCGCGGCGGTCGCCGCGTTGCGTGGCTTCTTCCCCAACCCGCTGGTCCCGATCGTCGGCGGGCAGCCCAATCTCGGGCGCTATAGCCTGTTCGGCAATCTGTTCGCCGCGGCCGGCGACGGGACGGTGCACCGCATCGACCGGCATCCGACCATGAGCCGGCATCCCGTCACGCCCATGATCGAGGCGGACCTGCGGCGCCATCTCGCGGCGCAGGGACTGGGGCCGATCGAACTGGTCGACTATCGCGCCTATGACGATGCCTCCGGCGCCGCGCTCCTGCCGGAACATTCCTGCCCGGTCTTATTCGACGTCGCCCGCGAGGCCGATCTGGCGGCGATCGGCGCCCTGATCGCAAGGAGCATGGCTGCGCTGCCGATGCTGGCCGTCGGCCCCAGTTCGGTCGCCCGCGCGTTCGCCGAAGCCGAGACGGCCAATTTCAGCCGCGCTGCGGATGTCCTCGCCGCGTCCCACGGCCCCCGCCCGAAGGGCCCGGTGCTGGCCTTGGTCGGTAGCCTCTCTCCCGTCACCCGCGCCCAGGTCGAGGCGCCGCCGCAGTACTGGCGCTCGCAGCCGCGCGAGCTCAAGGCCCTGTTCGGCGACACGCGCATCGGCGCACGCTGATTCACTTCATGCACCCGGGGAGACGACCATGACCAGCTTCAAGAAGTACCGTGTCGGCGCCAAGGTGCGCCTGGCCGACATCGACCCGGGCGACGAGGGTTTCCTGAAGGGCTGTGGGAACGAGGGCGAGCAGCGGGTGCGGCTCGATGCGCTCGCGGAGACGCTCGACGAGCTGCAGAACCTGCTGCATGCCGAAGGCCGGCGCAAGCTCCTGCTGGTGCTGCAGGGCATGGACACCAGCGGCAAGGACGGCACCATCCGCTGGGTGTTCTCGCGCACCTCGCCGCTGGGCGTGCGCGTGGCGGCCTTCAAGGCGCCCTCGCTCGACGAACTGGCCCACGACTTTCTGTGGCGCTGCCATGCGGTGGTGCCGCGCTGCGGCGAGATCTCGGTGTGGAACCGCAGTCACTATGAAGACGTGCTGGTGCCGGTGGTCGAAGGCTGGATCGACAAGGCCGCGACGCAGCGCCGCTACGCGCACATCAACGACTTCGAGCGCCTGCTGACCGAAACCGGCACGGTGGTGCTCAAGTGCATGCTGCACATCGGCGCCGACGAGCAGCGCGAACGCCTGCAGGAGCGCATCGACGACCCCGCGAAGAACTGGAAGTTCAGCATGGGCGACCTCGACGCCCGCAAGAAGTGGGGCCTCTACCAGCGCGCCTATGCGCTGGCGCTCGAGGCCACGTCGACCGACGCGGCGCCCTGGTACGTGATCCCCGCGAACAACAAGACGCACCGCAACCTCATGATCGCGCAGCTGCTGGTCAAGACGCTCAAGGACATGAAGCTCAGCGTGCCGCCGGCCGACCCGGCGCTCAAGGGGCTGGTGGTTCGCTGAGGCCGGGCGGGGCGGCCCGCGTGGCCGTCAACCGCTCCGCGCTGCCGAAGCGGTCGAAGCCCGCCAGGACCAGCACCACCACCACGGCCGTCACTGGCCCGGCCAGCGGATGGACGATGCCCGCCAGCACCGGTGTGATCAGGATCAGGTGGCGCAGGCCCCAGCTGTAGAGAATGCCGGCGCGCCGGACGTAGACCCGGCCGGCATCGTTCCAGCGCCGGCGCGCGTCGGAGCCGACCGGCATGGCGCTCACGAAGCCGGCGTGGTTGTAGTAGCGCACCGCCATCACCGACAGCACGAGGGACGCGAACAGTTGCGCCATCAGCAGCAGTTCGAGCATGAAGCGCGGGGTGATCTGTGCGGCGCTGGACGCCGGGTCGAGGGCCAGGTGCAGCGACGGCGCGGCCAGCGTCGCCGTGCCCATCAGGGCCAGTGCCGCCGTCGATGCGGTCATGGTGGCCGACATCAGCGAATTGCGCAGCGTCTGCACGGCGAGGATCTCCGACCCCGGGTGGGCGGACACGGCCGTGAACCAGTCCTCCCGCAGCAAGGCATGTCCGCTGCGCGCCAGCGCGGCCGATGGCTCGCCGTGCCGGCGGTGGCCCCAGGCCAGGGCCAATTCGTAGACGCCCATCAGGCCCATCGTGGCCCATGCGGCGACCCAGCTGACGGTGCTCGACATGGGCCGATCTCAGCCGACGTGCGCCAGCGCCGCGCGGCGGCGCCGCTCGAGCAACTCGAAGACGAGCATGCCGGCCAGCATGGCGGCCACGAAGACCAGCGCCTGCGTCTTGCCCATGCCGAGCGCGACCAGCGCGGGGCCGGGGCAGAACCCGGCGATGCCCCAGCCGATGCCGAAGAGAACGCTGCCGCCGACCAGGCGCCGGTCGATCTGGCGCACCGTCGGCAGGCGCATCGGCGCGCCGATCAGCGACAGCTTGCGTCGGCGGGCCAGCGCGAAGGCCGGCAGGCCGACGGCGATCGCGCCGCCCATGACGAGGGCCAGCGAGGGGTCCCAGGCGCCGGCGAGATCGAGGAAGCCGAGCACCTTGGCGGGGTCGGCCATGCCCGAGAGGATCAGGCCGAAGCCGAAGACCAGGCCAGCCAGCAAAGAGGTCAGGATCTGCATGGGGATGCGCCTTTCAGAAGTTGAATACATGCCGTGTCACGAACACCGTCGCGAAGCCCGCGCCCATGAAGGCCAGCGTTGCCACCAGCGAGCGCGGCGACAGGCGCGACAGCCCGCAGACACCGTGGCCGCTGGTGCAGCCCGCACCGTAGCGCGTGCCCACGCCCACCAGCAGCCCCGCCAGCACCAGCGCGCCGGTACCTGCGTCGATACGTGGAACGGGCAGCGCGTCGAACAGCCGGTAGGCCAGCGGCACCGCAATCAGGCCCGCCACGAACGCGATGCGCCAGCCGATGTCGCCTCGGGTGGGGTTCAGCAGCCCGCCCAGCACGCCGCTGATGCCCGCGATGCGGCCATTGAGCAGCACGAACATCGCGGCCGCGAGGCCGATGAGTGCGCCGCCCGCCAGTGCGGACCACGGCGTGAAGTGTTGCCAGTCGATCGTCATCGTCATTCCTTCGGACAGTAGAGGCGGTAGAGCAGCGCGAGGATCTGCAGCACGTCCGGGTCGGCCACGCTGTAGAAGATGTTCTTGCCTTCGCGGCGGGTCGTCACCACGCCTTCGCCGCGCAGCACGCCGAGTTGCTGCGACAACGTGGGCTGGTGGATGTCGAGCGCCTGCTCCAGGTCGCTCACGCACATCTCGCCCTGCGAGAGCTGGCACAGCAGCAGCAGGCGTTCGGGGTTGGCCAGCAGCTTGAGCACGCCGACGGCCTGGCCGGCGGCGCCGCGCAGGGCTTCGGGATCGAGGACGGGAGGCTTGGGCATGGGCTTGATCAATTGTGATTGTGTGATTGCAATATTATGTCGATAAATATAATATCAGTCAATCGATTGAAATCGCATCGCTCAGGAGCATCCCATGACCGCACGTACCGCCACCGAAGGCTTCTTCGACCCCCGCACCGGCACCATCTCCTATGTGCTGTGGGACACCGCGACCCGCCACGCCGCGGTGATCGACCCGGTGCTGGGCTTCGATGTGAAGTCGGGCCACACCGACACCGGCGCGGCCGACGAACTGCTGGCCTGCGTCGCACGCGAGGGCCTGCACGTTGATTGGATTCTGGAAACGCACGCGCATGCCGACCACCTCTCATGTGCAGGCGAAGGTCGGTGGGCGCATCGGCATCGGCGCGAACATCCGCACGGTGCAGGCCACCTTCGGCAAGCTCTTCAACCTCGAACGGGGTTTCCTGCCCGACGGCAGCCAGTTCGACCATCTGTTCGAGGACGGTGAGACCTTCCGCATCGGCGATGTCGAGGTCATGGCCCTCTGGGTGCCGGGCCACACGCCGGCCGACATGGCGTACCGGGTCGACGGCGCGGTGTTCGTCGGCGACACGCTCTTCATGCCCGACCTCGGCAGCGCCCGCGCGGACTTCCCCGGCGGCGACGCGCGGCAGTTGTATGCGTCGATGCGGCGCCTGCTCGCGCTACCGCCCGAGACCACTGTGTACGTGTGCCACGACTACCCGCCGGACACGCGCGCACCCGCATGGAAGACCACGGTCGCCGAACAGCGCGCGGCCAACATCCATGTGCGTGACGGCATCGACGAAGCGGGTTTCGTGGCGATGCGCACGGCGCGTGACGCGACGCTGGAGGTGCCGACGCTCATCCTGCCGTCGATCCAGGTGAACATTCGCGCCGGCCACTTTCCACCCGCCGACGACAACGGCGTGGCCTACCTGCGCATTCCGCTGAACGCGCTGCCCTTGCACAGCACGCCCAAAGGGGCGGAAGCTCACACGCCGAGGTAACGCGACCAGACGTCGCGGTCAGCATCCAGCGCATCCGAGTTGCCCTTCCAGACCACACGCCCGCGTTCAAGCACCACATGGTGGTCGGCCAGCTTCAGCAACCGGTCGATGTACTTGTCGACCACCAGAATGGTTTGCCCGGCCTGCTTGAGCTGGCGCAGGCAGCGCCAGATCTCCTCGCGAACCACCGGGGCCAGACCTTCCGTGGCTTCGTCGAGGATCAGCAGCCGCGGGTTGGTCGACAGCGCGCGGGCGATCGCCAGCATCTGCTGTTCGCCGCCCGAGAGCTGGTTGCCCATGTTGTTCGATCGTTCCTTCAGTCGCGGGAACAGGGTGTAGAGCCGTTCCAGGTCCCAGGCATCGCGCAGGCCGTTGCGGTTGTCCGCGAAGGCCACCAGATGTTCCTCGACCGTGAGATTCGGAAAGCACTGCCGGCCCTCGGGCACGATCGCCACGCCCATGCGCGCGATGGCGTCGGGCCGCAGGCCCTGGGTGTCGGCGTTGCCAAAGCGGATGCTGCCCTTGCGCAGGCTCAACGCGCCGATCAACGTCTTGATCGTCGTGCTCTTGCCCATGCCATTGCGGCCCAGTAGCGTCGTGACCTGGCCCGGCCGGATGTCGAGATCGATGCCAAACAGCACCTGGCTCGCACCGTAGCCGGCTTCGAGCCCGCGGGCCTCGAGCAGTGCGGATGCTTTACTCATACGGTGGCCTCCGTTTTCGTCGTTGTGGCGTCACCGTCGTCCTCGGTGCCGAGATAGACCGCCTGCACGTGCGGATTGCCGCGGATCTCGTCGACGCTGCCAGACACCAGCACCTTGCCGTACACCAGCACCGAGATGCGGTCGGCGAGCTCGAACACGGCCTTCATGTCGTGCTCGATCAGCAGGATCGCCATGTCTTTCTTGAGTGTATGGATCAGTTCCGTCATGCGTTCCGAATCCTCAGGACCCATGCCTGCCATCGGCTCGTCGAGCAGAAGCAGCTTGGGCCGTGCGGCCAACGCCAGGGCCACGTCGAGCTTGCGTTGGGCACCGTGCGGCAGCGTGCCGGCTTGCCGATGCATCTCGTGCGCCAAGCCCACGCGTTCGCCCAGTGCGTGGGCCACGTCGAGCAGCGGCTTCTCGCTGTTGCGGTTGCGCCCGAAGCGCAGGCTGCTGCCGGCGTGCGCCTGCGCAGCGAGAAGCAGGTTGTCGAGCACCGTTACGTCCCGAAAGATGCTGGTGAGTTGGAAGCAGCGTGACAAGCCCGCGCGCACGCGTGCGTGCATGGGCAGCGGCGTGAGGTCAACGCCGTCGAGCGTCACGCGACCCGCGTCGGGCCGGTGCAGCCCGGAGATCAGGTTCACCAGTGTCGATTTGCCCGCACCATTGGGACCGATGAGCGCATGGATCTCACCCGCGCTCACCTCGAGCGACACATGGTCGGTCGCCAGCAGCGCGCCGAAATTCTTGACCAGTCCTTCGACTTGAAAGAGGCTCATGCAGCTTCTCCCTGCGGGGCCACCGCAGCGGCAGGCGGCAGGCTCGCGGTCACCGCCGGCTTGCGCGTCCAGCGGTCGAACACACCGGCCAGCCCGCGCGGAGCGAGGAACACGATGGCGATGGGCAGGAAGCCCAGCGGCATGTGCCAGTAGTCGGTGAACTGCTTGGCGATCTCCTCGAGGCCGATCCACACGGCGGCGCCGATCGGTCCGCCCCAGCGACGTCCCACCCCACCGATGACGACCATAACGATCAGCGTGGCCGATTGCGTCCAGTGCATCGCCGATGGGCTCACGAAGCTGTTGTGCGACACCAGCATCGCTCCCGCCAGTCCAGCCACCGCGCCAGCTACGGCAAAGGCGACCAGCTTGAGCTTGAACACCGGAAAGCCCATGGCTTGCATGCGCGTCTCGTTGTCGCGGATGCCGGTGAGCGCATGGCCAAAGCGCGCGACCGTTGCGCGGTTCAGCAGCAGCATGACGCCCCCGAAGAGCATCAGCACGACCCAGTAGAAGGTGGCTTCGTCGGTGCTGTCGAGTCCGAGGCCGAAGGTCGGCCGCGCCGCGAGGTTGTAGCCGTCGTCACCGCCATAGGCGCGCAGCGACACGGCGATGTAATAGAGCATCTGCGCGAAGGCCAGCGTGATCATGATGAAGTACACGCCCCGCGTGCGCAGCGCGATAAGCCCGATCAGCGCGGCCACGCCGCCGGCCACCAGCATCGCGGCGGGCCACAGGAGCCATGCGGAGGTCACGCCCGCATCGGCCAGCGCTACCAGGGTGTACGCGCCCGCACCCAAGAAGCCGATGTGCCCCAGCGCGGCCATGCCGCCGAAGCCGAGGATGAAGTTGAGGCTCGCAGCGGCCAGCGCGAAGATCAGCGCACGCCGTACGAAGCTCACGTAGAAATCCAGCCCCAGCAGGGGCGCCACCAGAGGAAAGGCCGCAAGCAACGCGATCACGATCCATGGGGCCCAGCGCTCAAATTTCATTGAAATATTCACTCGGAGAGATGCGGATCATCCGCGAGCAGGGAACAAGCCGGCGGGCTTGAAGGCGAGGATGCCTGCCATCAGCGCATAGGTCGCCAAGCCGGCAATCACCGGGCCGAGGTCGGACACCAGCGTCGGCGGCAAGAACGTGCGCAGCGCCATCGGTACGAACGCACGGCCGATGGTGTCGACGAGGCCCACAAGCATCGCTGCGACAAACGCGCCTCGAATCGAGCCGATGCCGCCGATCACCAGCACCACCAGCGAAGGGATGAGGATTTCCTCGCCCATGCCGATCTGCACCGCGGTGAGCGGACCCATCAAGGCGCCCGCCAGTGCAGCCAACGCCGCGCCCAGCAGAAACACCAGCGAGAAAATTCGGCCCACTCGGATACCCATGAACTCGGCCATCGCCCGGTTCGATGCGCCAGCGCGCACCAGCATGCCGACGCGCGTGTGGTTGACGAGCAGATAGAGGCCCAACGCCACGAGAAGGCCTGCGCCCAGGATGACGAGCCGGTACGAGGGATAGCTCAGTTCCGGCAGAAGCTGAATCGGGCCGGACAAGGCTGCCGGTGCCGACGCCATGACAGGGGCCGGACCCCAGATCATCTTCACAGCGTCGTCCGCGATCAGAATGATGCCGAACGTGGCCAGCACCTGGGACAGATGGTCGCGCCCATACAGATGACGGACCAGAAGGACTTCGAGCACCAGGGCGATGAACATGACAACCATCAGCGCGACGATGATCGCCCCGATGAAAGAGTTGGTCTGCGTGTGCACCTGGGCCGCCACGTACGCGCCACCCATGAACAGCGAGCCGTGGGCCAGGTTCATCACGTCCATGATGCCGAAGACCAGCGTGAGGCCCGCCGCCAGCAGGAACAGCATCAGCCCGTACCCCAGGCCGTTGAGCATTTGCTCGATGAAAAGAATCAGCGTCATATCAAGTCAACCCAATTCCAGAAGTCGCGGCACCGGCAGAGTCAGGCCGCGGGTGAGCATCAAGACATCTTGCACTGATCGTGGTACGCGTCGCGGTATGCCTTGAGCGGCGTCGACAAAGTCTTGTTGGTGATCTTCCCGTCGGCGTTCTTGCCGACCACCCGAAGGTAGTAGTCCTGGATCGGGAAGTTGTTGTTGTCGTACTTGAACGGACCGCGGATGGATTCGAACTTCGCGGCCTTCAGGGCCTTGAGCACGGCGGGCTTGTCCTTCACGTTGCCCTTCACGTCGCGAACGGCGGCATCCATCGCGAGGATCGCGTCGTAGGCCTGTGCAGCGTAGAAGGTCGGATAGCGGTTGTAGGCCTTGCGGAACTCGGACACGAACTTCGCGTTGGCGGCATTCGGCAGGTCGTGCGACCACTGCGAGGTGCTGAACAGGCCGAGCATCGGCTCGCCCACGGCAGCGATGGTGTCCTCGTCGGCCGACGCTGGGCTGGTCACCAGCGTGATGTCCTTCGACAGGCCCGAGCCCACGAACTGCTTGATAAAGTTGATGCCCATGCCGCCCGGCAGGAAGAAGTACACCGCGTCGGGCTTGAGCGCACGGATCTGTGCGAGTTCGGCCGCGTAGTCGAGCTGGCCGACCTTGCTGTAGACCTCGGCACCGATGGCGCCCTTGAAACGGCGCTTGAAGCCGGTCATGTGGTCGCGGCCGGCGGGGTAGTTGGGGGCGATGATGAAGACGTTCTTGAAACCCTTGTCGGTCGCGTAGGCGCCTGCGGCTTCGTCCCAGGTGTCGTTCTGATAGGACTGGCCAAAGAAGTACGGGTTGCATTGCGCGCCGGCCCACTGGCTCGGGCCGGGGTTGCTCGTGATGAAGGGGACCTTGGCGGCGAACAGGCCCGGACCGACGGCCAGCGCGACGTTCGACGGTGTCGGGCCGGTGAAGAAGTCGATCTTGTTCTGCTGAATGAACCGGTCGACCACCTGCTTGGCCTGGTCGGGGCTGCCGGCCGTGTCGGCCTGGATGAATTCCGCAGGGTAGCCGCCGAGCTTGTTGTCCAGGAGCTTGATCGCCAGGTTAATGGCGTCGCGCGTTTCGGCGCCGCCCGAGGCGAACGGTCCCGAGATATCCAGCGCCAGACCGACCTTGACAGGGTCGGCAGCCTGGGCAGAACTGGTGGCGGCCAGCGTCAGCGCGGCGGACACGCCGAGGGCGCGGACAAGAAGGGAAACACGCAAAGCAGTCATGGATTCTCCGTTGATCAAAAAGGTTCGGGACTCGGTTCGTCGGGATGCGGACTCAGGTCTTGCGCTGCACGGCCACTTCGACGCGGCCGGCACGCACTTGCACAGGGAAGCTGCGCACGGCCTCCGTCACCGGTCCGCCGCACGGCTCGCCGGTGCAGATGTCGAACAAGCCCTGGTGCAGCGGGCATTCGATGCAGCCGTTCTCGATATAGCCGTCCGAAAGCCGCGCGTTGCCATGGGTACACAGGTCGTGCAGCGCATGAAGCGACTCCCCCTGCCGGAACACAGCAATCGCCATGCCACCTGCGGTCACGGGCCACACGGCGCCGTCGGGAAAGTCGTCGGGTTCGCCCACGTCGTGCCAGTCGGCCTCGGTGGCCGCTTCGATATCGGTCATGCGCTTCATCTCAGATCGGGGTGGCGAGGAGGGTGATCACGCGCGAGGTGTCGTAGATCACGCGGCGTTCGGCGTAGCGCCAGCCCGCGGGCTGGCGCACGATGCGGTCGAGGTAGCGCCCGGCCTGGAACACGAATGACTCGCCATTGGTGCGGGTCTGGATCACGACGTAGCTCGACTCGGCCGTGACGGTGTCGGCGTCGATGGGCCGGATCGTGAGCCCGCTGGTCATGTGGCGGCACGAGTGTTCTTCGTAGATGCTGGCGTGGCGGAGCGAGAGCACGCGGTCACGCAGCATGCGCTGGTTGTTGCAGTAGATCAGGCCGATCGGCAGGCCGAGGTCGGCGTTCTCCTTCGGCACGATCTCGTACAGGCAATCTTCGGTGAACAGCGTCGCCCACTCTTCGAGCCGGTCGTTGTCGAGGGCCGCGCTGTAGCGTTCCTGCAGTTGCTGAATCTCGAACCAGCGCAGCATGTCGCCCAGCGTCCCGCCGGCAGAGGTCGCGGGTGCGAGGGGGTTCTCAAGCGTTGTCGTGGTCATCTCAGTACCCCATCAGTTGCTGGTAGCCGACCCAGAAGCGGCGGATCAGGTTCTCGGTAACCATGGTGTCCTGCCGGGTCGGGTCGGAGCGACCCAGCTCAATCACCGAAGTGGCCTCGCCGTCGCGGGCGGTGCCGCGCTGCACCAGCTCGGTGGCCTCGGTGTCTTCCATCGAGATATAGCCCGCCGGGCCTACCAGGTTGGCCTGCTTGATGCGCAGCGCGCGCAGCTCAGGCGTGTCGTCCTCGTAGCCGAAGAAATGGAAGATCAGTTCGAAGTTGTCCGGCCCCTTGGGCAGGATCTGGCGTGCCACCAGCGTGTTGTGGATCTGCTGCAGCACCAGCTGCGGGAAGATCGTCTGGATGTGGTTGGTGCAGTCTTCCTCGAACTCAGAAATGAAGCCCAGGACCGTATCGTCTTCGAGGTGGAAGCCTTCGTCCATCGATCGGATTGCCTGCTGCTTGTACGCGCTGGCCGTGTCGCCGTCGTCGACCTTGGTAGCAGTGATGATGCTGTGCAGGCCGTTGCGCGCGTCGGGGATCGAGCGCGCCTTCATGCCCACGCGGAAGATGTTGAAGGTGGTGTGGAACAGGTGCAGCAGGCTCGCGTGGTACGGGTCCTTCACGTTCTCGTAGTAGAGCTTCCAGTTGGAGCGCGAGAACTGCCGCGTGCAGCCGAGATAGACGATCGGCTTGTGCATGATGCGGTCGATCCATGGCAGCATCTGCTCGCCAAGGTACTCGGGCAGCGGCGGCGTCTCGGCGCTGAAGGTCGCAAAGACCAGGCCCTTGTAGCTCTCCGCGCGCAGCGTGTGCAGGCCGTGGTTCTTGGGGTTGAAGTCGGCCGGCATGCCCGGCGCACCATTTTGGCCACGGCGAAAGGGCACGCCCTGCAGGTTGCCCTTGGTGTCGAAGCTCCACTGGTGATACACGCAGGTGTGCGACTTGGCGTTGCCGCGGGCGTTGCGGCACAGCGTGGCGCCGCGGTGGGAGCAGCGGTTGACCCAGGCAGCCAGGCCGCCGTCGTCGGTGCGCGTCACCACCACCGGCGTGTCCCCGACAAAGGTGCTCTTGTAGTCGCCCGGATTCGGGATCTCGGCTTCGAGCGTGACGAAGTTCCATGTCGGGCCGCGGTAGATGCGCTCCTGCTCGCGCTCGTACACCTCCTGCGAGCTGAAGACCTTGTAGGGGATGCGCGAGCCGTCCGGGTTGGGGAAGTGCACCAGCCGCTCGCTATGGGGTGGCGTGGGTGCCGCACCGGACGATTTCAGCGCGCTGATGTCGACGATCTGGTTCATGTGGGGTTCCTTGTTCTTCATGTGGGGTTCCTTGTTCGTGGGGATGTCGGTCGGTGCCGATGCGTCCCGCGGCCCATTCTTCGGAAACCACCGGCTTGTCGCTATCCGTTTAGCGCAGGCGCGGCGCAGCGCTGTCCGCTTTGCGCAGGAATCTGCACGGCCCTTGCGTTGAAGCAAGGCGGCTTGGCGCGATTCTTGCGCGCCGTTGACGGAGATCAGCCCCACCATGCGTCACGCCCTTGCCTGCCCCCCCTCCGGTCCGATCGGCGCGTTCGAACCCAGCCTGTTGCGCGCCAACAGGCTGTTCGAGTCGTGGGACCTGGACGACACCCGCGAGCGCATCTCGCGCGTCATGCAGCCGCACCAGTTGCAGCCGTTGGGGCGGCCCGTTGGCGGGCGCTCGCACATGAACTTCGTCCGGATGGGCGGCGTGGGCCTGGGCACCATTGACTTCGGCGAGGCGATGCGCGTCGACGTGGAGCACATCGAGGACTACCACCTGCTGATGTTCTGCCTGCGCGGCGAAGCATCCGCGCTGGCAGCCGGCCAGTCCGTTCATGCCAACCGCAGCCAGGGAATGATCTGCGCGCCCGGTACCCGCTTCGTCGCCGACCTGTCTCCGGATTGCGAGCAGTTCGTGGTGCGGCTCGACCGTCGCATGGTGGCCGCGCATGCTGGCCGGGCCATCCAGTTCCGCGAAACACTCGACCTGCGCCGCCCCGAACTCCAAGCCTGGCTCGACCAGTTGCGCGTGCTTGTCACTTCGCCTTCGCTCATGCGTATGGCCCAGAGCAATCCGTTGATCGCCATCGAGATGGAGCGTTTGCTGGTGCACCTACTGCTCGAAGGCCAGGGCTGGAGCGACGCCACGCCGGCGGACGAGGCCGACTCGCGACCGGGCCTTGCGCCGGGTTGCGTGCGACGTGCCGAGGCCTTCATGCAGGCGCATGCCGAAGAGCCATTGCGGCTGGCAGACATCGCACGTGCGGCCGAGGTGCCCGCGCGCACCCTGCTCGACGCCTTCAAGCGCTTCCGCGAATGCAGCCCGATGCAGTACCTGCGCGACATGCGGCTCGACGTGGCGCATCGCCGGCTTGGCGACCCCAACGCCGGGACCACGGTGGCCTCGATCGCCATGGAATGCGGTTTTTCGCATCTGGGCCGCTTTGCGCAGTTGTACCGGGAGCGCTTCGGCGTTGCTCCCTCGGCGACGCTGCAACAGCGTAGCTGAGTGCGTCCAGCCCTTGATGGGCAGCGGCGTCAGCGTCCGGCCGAACGCGTCGGCGCCAACACCGCGGCGATCGCCACCACCATCAGCACCACCGCGGCCCAGTCCTGCCAGTGCAGCACTTCGCCCAGCCACACCGCGCCGCTGAACACGCCGAGCACCGGGATCAGCATCACGCTGAGCGTCGAGGCGATGGGCGGCAGCCCGCGCGCCAGCGAGAACCACGCCGCATGCGCGAAGCCGAAGATCAGGACCGCGTTGTAGAGGATCGAACCCCAGGCGACGGTGCCGGGCATCTTCCATTGCGGCCGCTCGAACAGCATCGCCAGCACGGTGATCACGACAGCGGCGAGCGCGGTCATCCAGAACGAGAGCGCCAGCGTGGGCACCGGCATCGTCGAGCGCCGCAGCAGCTGCGTGCCCAGCGCCCAGGTCGCGGCGGCCAGCAGTGCCAGCGCCATGTAGCCGGGCTTGCCGGCCATGCCGACCAGTTCGTGCCACAGCAGCAGTGCCACGCCCAGCGCGGCGGCGCCCACGCCCATCCAGGCGCGCGCGCTCAGCCGGTTGGAGAACAGCCAGGCACCGATGACGGCCGAGAAGATCGGCATGGTGTAGCCGAGGATCGCCGAGCGCCCGCTCGACAGCTCCTTGACCGCCAGCATCATGCAGGCGTGCCAGACGAACATGTTGGTGGCCGCCAGCCACAGCAGCTCCGGCCAGTGGCGGCGCGGGACGCGGAAGGGCACCTTCATCGCCACCAGCGCCAGGCCGAGCACCGGCAGCCCGATCCACAGCGACAGCGCGCGAAAGCTCAGCGGCGGAAAGTCCGTCACGCCCAGCTTCATCACCGGCCAGTTGAGGCCCCACACCAGCGTGAGGGGAACGAGCAGCGCGAGCTGGCGGCGGTCTGCATGTGCGGGCATTGTGGCGGGTGGCGCGCCATGGCGCTGTCAGCCCACACGCCTGCGTCCGCCTCGCAAGCCTCGCAGGCGCGTCGGAGAGATACTGCGGTCATGATCGACCACACCGGCATCTACGTTGCAGACCTGGCGCGCAGCAAGCGCTTCTACGAACCCGTCCTGGCGGCGCTGGGGTATGTGCTGCGGCGCGATGTCGGAGACGCCGTTGGCTACGGCAAGGAAGTGCCCGGGCCTTTCGATGACCCGGGCGGCGAGTTCTATCTGATCGAAGGCACACCGCTCGAGCCGCGAATCCACATCGCCTTTCGCGCGCACAGCCGCGAGCGCGTGGATGCGTTCCATCACGCTGCGCTGGCCGCCGGCGGCACGGACAACGGCGCGCCGGGCATCCGGCTGGTCTACCACCCGCACTACTACGCCTGCTTCGTGCGCGACCCCGACGGCTACAACGTCGAGGCGGTCTGCCACGCGCCGCCGGGCTGATTCGGTCACGCTGTCTGACAAGGGATTCGTCTGCGCGGTAGGCAGAATCGGTCCCCGCATGCGTCAAAACTCCGATCTCCTGGTTCGGCTCGGTTGGGGGTTGCTCGTCCGGGCAGCCCTGCCGCTGTGGGCGGCCCTCGTGATGACGGGCCTGTCCGCATCCGTCGCGCAAGCAGCGGCGCCGGG
>LNAP01000924.1_pt1 | contig 32083 bp, 32 predicted proteins | sample 602601 | NCBI WGS metagenome assembly LNAP01 (sample SAMN02440304, study PRJNA202911) | soil metagenome | biome: Subtropical and temperate rainforests or woodlands; isolation source: soil samples (1 kg each in a 20% v/v slurry with milli Q water) were... ...
CGCTTGCCCAGCTTGATGTAGAGCGTGACAGCTCGGATGCGGTCTTCATATGAATACATGAACTACTTTCAGGTAGTCCAAGTTTTCCGCCGCACCCCCACTGGCTCACTTTTCGGTCGGCGACAACACCCAGTCGTTGGGTGTCCGCTTTCGGCTAGAACCAGTCGCCTCGACCTGCCACCTCATGCGCATAGGTAGGTTCTGAGGCCATTGCAGTTCCCCGGAGGCGACTGCGAGAATCTTGCAGCGGTACGACGTTGTGCCAACGTGAGGGGAGAGGTCGATGCCGTTCCGTATTGATGCAATCGCGCTTGAAGGCGCTGGACCTGGGCAGTGGGCCTGCTCGTTCAAGGGCTTCAGGCGCCAAGGCGTTTATGGGAGGGCGCTACTCGATGACAGCCGAAGCAAACTGGTGCTCGAGTCGACAATGGACACGGGTGAACGCTTGGTGGTTCCAATCGTTGCAACGCCGATCTTCGTCAACCGCACTGAACTGCACGCCTGGATCGCCGAACACCTTGAGGCGCTCGGTTGGGGACCAGAAGTTGACCAAGCAAACCAGGTAATTCAGACACGCGCCCTAAAGACAGACGGGCCGGTGAGCTGAGTCCGCCCGGCCGAAGTTCAGTTAGCGGTTCCCGTGTCGTGGATATGCCCTGGAACATCGGTCGGCCGCTGTCGGCCAGAAGCTGCTGTGCCCGCGCGCATCGGATCGCTTCGACTATGAGGGAGAAGTCGTCGTCGTCATCGGTCGCCCCGGCCGCAACATTGCCAACGCGGATGCGCCCTCGCACATCGGCGGCCGGCTCCATCGCAATGGACGGCTCGATCCGCGACTGGCAGCAGCACAGCGTGAACGCCGGCAAGAACTTCGACGCCTCCAGCGCCTACTGGCCTTGGATCGTCCCAGCGACGAGATAGCGGATCGGGCCGCCATCGAACTGATCAAGCGCCTCAACGGGGCGGCGTCGGCTTCAAGCGCACACCGCCGGTCTACATGAGGCCAGGCGATCAGATCGAAGTGGAGGCCAGCGGAATCGGTTTGCTGCGCAACGAGGTCGTCGCAGAGTAGCAGGCCGTCGGGGCCCGCCCCAGCACATTGTTGAGCGCGCTTCCGCAACCACCCTACCGGTCCCGGACCGAGCGCTTCTCTGCTAGACTTGGCAAGCCGGCAGCACGGCGAGCCTCAAGCCGCACTCTGCGCGGCGCCAGCCGGGAAGCCGACTGCGTCAGGCCACCGCAACGCTCCGCCGAAGATGCAAACTGAATGGACTCGCCTCGGACAGCCACCCCATACTTTCCTCCCTCCGGTCGGGACGATCGCAACAGCAGGTTCGTCGGTGCGCTGAATGAGGAGACCGGGGTGCTACGGGGCACGGCCACGGCAAACCGATAGCGCCTGCTGCGCACCAGGCGCTGCAACGCCAATGCGGGCGGTACCGCCGAAGTGTCGGACCTCAAGCCAGCGATCAGGAGCCAGCCTCGGGCGGCCCTTTGAGCTCCACCATGTTGCCTTCCGGATCCGTCAGGTAGATGGAGGGGCCACGGCCCTCGGCACCGAACCGGGGCTGGACGGGGCCCGGCTGCACCCCGTGGGCTTGCAGGTGCGCAAGGATCGCGGTTGCATCCCACGGATCCACCCTCAGGCAGAAATGGTCCATGTTGCGGTGCTGTCCGGCGCAAGCGCCGCCATCCTCATTGCCGGAATCGCTGCCCGCCGGGATGAGATCGATCAAGCCGCGTCCGGCCCGCAGCTGCACCAGGCCGGCTTTTTCATCGATGCGGTGCACAGGACAACCAAGCGCCTCGCCATAGAACCGGATCATCACAGGCAGGTTCTTCACCCGCAACACCAGATGGTCAATCTCGCGGATAACAAGCATGGTCCGATTGTGCCGCTTTTGGCCCACCCATGTTCAGCAGCTGGCTGCGCCCCTCCCTCTGATTCGCTACATTAGCAAGATGACTATTCGCAAAGACCGCTTGGACGGAGTAGCGGTTTCGCTGTTGCTCGCATGCACCCTGTTCTGGGGAGTGCAGCAGGTACTGGTGAAGGCCACCATGGCCGAAGTCCCCCCCCTGTTCCAGGCGTCGTTGCGATTTGCCGCTGCCACCCTGGTCATCCTGTGCTGGTGCCGCCTGCGCGGCATCCGGCTCGTGGAGCCGGCTGGCACCTTGGCGCTGGGGATCTGCGCGGGCCTGCTGTTTTCCATCGAGTTCGCCGGCATTTATCTGGGACTTCAATACACGACGGTTTCGCGGCTCACGATCTTCCTGTACAGCGCGCCGTTCTGGGTCGCCGCGGTCCTGCCACTGACGGGCCGTTCGGAGCAGCCCACACGAACACAGTGGGCCGGTCTCGTCATCGCGTTCCTGGGAGTGCTCCTGGCCCTGAGTGACGGTCTCACCAAGGCCAGCCCGAGAGCCTGGATCGGCGACCTGCTGGGCGTGCTGGCCGGCGCGGCGTGGGGTCTCACGACGGTGTTGATCCGCAGCACCAGGCTCGCACAGGTCGCCCCGGAGAAGCTGCTCCTCTGGCAGGTCGCGGTAAGCACCGCTACCCTGCCTCTACTGTCCCTCGCCCTGGGCGAGGATTGGGTCTGGCACTTCAGTGCCTTTGCCGCGACGTCGCTAGCGATCCAGACGGTCGTGGGGGCTTTCGCGTCCTATCTTGCATGGACCTGGCTGATGGTCCGCTACCCCCCTACCAAGACTTCTTCCTTCACCTTCCTCACGCCTGTGTTTGCCGTCATATGCGGGGTCGTGTTCCTGGCGGAACCCCTGTCGTTCAAGCTCGTGGCGGCGCTGCTGGCGGTTGCCGCCGGCATCTACCTGGTGAACCGCCAGGCCTATATAGTTCCTGCCCCGCCCCCCGGCCTGCGTGAGGCGAGATGTTCCGGCTCACCCCAGGGCATCAAGCACCATTGCCGCGCGGCAACTGGAACAAACCGTCGGGAAGGCCGCGGACGTAGGCGATGATCTCCTCGCTTCCGAGCACGTCGGCGTACTTGGCGTGCATGTCGCAGAGGCTGATCGCATGCGACGCCTCGAAGCGGTCGAAGCAGGCGTCTTCGGCAACCGCCACCCTGATGTTGTTGCTGAAGGCATCCACCACAGTCGCCCGTACGCAGCCGCTGGTTGTAGTGCCGGCCACCAGGATGCTGTCGCAGCCCAGCAGAGTCAGGTAGCTATGGAACGGAGTGCCGGCGAAAGCGCTGGGTTTTTGCTTGAGCACCACGATGTCGCTCGCTTGCGGCGCGATCTCCGCCAGGATGTCGTAGCCCTGCGCGTTGTTGGACTCGGCCCGCGGCTGCTCCATCGTGCGGCTGTTCTTCCATGACCAGCTGCCGCTGTCCCACTGGTCAGGCCGTCGCACTCCGGTGGTGTAGATCACCGGAATGCCTTTGGCCCGCGCTGCTGCGAGCAGGGACTTGATGGGTCCCAGACACTCCCAGGCTACGTCGCCACACGAGTTTCGCCAGCGCTTGATCGATTGCAGCACCGGCTCCGGATGGTCGCCGCAGAACGCGTAGTTCACGTCGATGACCACGAGGGCCGGTCGCCGCCCGAATCCGCCGCGGGCCCCATACCCGGACGCCGCGTAGACCTCCCGGTCCAGGGGCGTCAGGAATCTCATCCACGAAGCTTCACTCATCGACTTGACCTCTCGCCATCCCCGCATCGGATGGCTTGTAGTTGGCGTAGATCTCCCGCAGCGCAACCTTGTTGACCTTGCCGGTTGCCGTCAGTGGAAGGGCTTGGACGGCAAGCACCGCATCGGGCAATTGCCAGCGGGCCAGATGCTGCCCGAGATGGTTCAGGATGCTTTGCCGATCGAGCAGCCGACCGCTCTGGAGAGTCACGACCAGCAGAGGCCGCTCGCCCCATTTCGGATGCGGAACCCCAATGGCCGCCGCCTGACTGACATCCGGGTGGTTCATCGCCAGGTTCTCCAACTCGACCGAGCTGATCCACTCGCCGCCGGATTTGATGAGGTCCTTCGATCGGTCGACAATGGACATGAACCCGTGCCGGTCGATGGTGGCGATGTCGCCGGTGCGCAGCCAGCCGTCGGCGTCGAAAGCGTTCATGTCGTCCGGCTTGTCGTAGTAGCGCGACGCAACAACCGGTCCCCGCACCAGCAAGGCGCCGGGCGTCGTGCCGTCGAAGGGTACCGCCGCATCATTGTCGTCGACCAGCTTTCTGCGCACCCCGAAGACGGCCCTGCCCTGCTTGAGCCTGCTGGCTTCCACCGCGGCCGCGCCCGCGGCTTCCAGTTCGGGCGTCGGCAGGCTCACTGTCCCGGTGGGGCTGATTTCGGTCATGCCCCAGGCATGCATGACCTCAACCCCGAGACGTTCGAAACGCTGGAACATGGACAGCGGCGGGGCAGTGCCGCCCGTGAGAACCCGCTGCAGGGTGCTGAATCCGCAACCCCTGGATTCGACCAATTCGAGCAGGCCCAGCCAAACGGTCGGAACGCCGAGCGTCAGCGTGACACCTTCCGCTTCGAACAGCTCGAACAATGCGGCTGGCGAGACATCCTGTCCCGGCAGCACTAGCTTGGCGCCCGCCATGGCGGCACCGAACGGCGACCCCCAGGAGTTTCCGTGGAACATGGGGGTCACCGGGCAGATTGAATCCCAGGACGAGTAGCGGAACACGTTCGCCGAACAATTCATGAAGGCGCTCAGCACCAGAGACCGGTGGCTGTGCAGCACACCCTTGGGTTGTCCGGTGGTCCCCGAGGTGTAGCAAAGCGTCGAGGCGTTGAGCTCGTCGAATTGCGGCCATTCGAAGTCGTCCGCGCTCGCGGCCAGCAGTTCCTCGTAGCTGATGACGCCCGGCAGAATGGTCGGCGGCATGCTGTCGCGATCACAAAGCACCACGCAGTGCGTGATCGAAGGCACGTCCCTGACGATCGATTGGGCCAGGTCGACGAAGCCCGGATCAAGGAACAGCATCCGGTCACCCGCGTGGTGCGCGATGAACTGCAGCTGATCGTAGGGAAGCCTCGGGTTGAGGGTGTGGCAGATCGCGCCGACGCCCGTCACTCCGTAAAACAGTTCGAAATGACGGTACTCGTTCCAGGCCAAAGTGGCTACGCGGTCGCCGTTTCCGATGCCGAGCAAGCGCAACGCCTTGGCCAGCCGCTTGCAACGCCCCTCCGCCTCCGCATAGCCGTACCGGTGCACGCGTCCCGACGACAGTTTGGAAACGATCTGCGTGCGCGGATGGTTCTCCGCCGCGTGCGAGAGCAGCGATGAGGCAAGCAACGCCTCCTTCATCATCAAGCCATGCATGTTCTAGACGTCGAAGTAGCCCGGCCGCGGAATCGCCCACTGCTCGCCCCAGAGGTGGCCGCCGCCGTCGACCGTGAGCACTTCACCGTTGACGAACGCCCCGGACGGACTGGCCAGGAAGCAGCATGCTTCGGCGATCTCGTCCGGCCGGCCCAGTCGCTTCATTGGATTGGACCCGGACCACTGCTTTCGCGCCTCCTCGGTGTAGACATCCAGGCCGCCAGTGTTGAAGATGCCGGGCGCGATGCAGTTCACGCGGACCTGCAACGGAGCCCACTCGACGGCGACGGTCTTCGACAGGTGGATGATGCCGGCGCGCGCTGCGCAAGTATGGGCGATGCCCGGCTGCCCCCGGTCGACGACCGTCACGATGTTGATGATGCATCCAGGCCGCGCCGCATCGCGCCAGCGTCGGGCGGCGGCCTGCATCATGTACCAGGGCCCGTTGAGATTGGTGTCGATGACCGCGCCCCACCCTTTCGGAGTGAAGTCGATGGCGGCCTGGGGGTACTGTCCGCCGGCGTTGTTGACCAGCATGTCGAGTCCGCCAAACTCCTTCCAAACGGCGTCGAGCAACCCTGCCACTGCCGAAGGATCTCTGATCGTCATCGGGTAAGCCTCGCAGCGACCGCCCAGTTCCCGAATCTCGCCCACGGTTTGGTCAAGCCGCTCCTTGGTCCTTCCGCAAACTGCCACGCTCGCTCCGAGCGCTGCGAATCGCATCGCGATCGCCCGGCCCAATCCGCTGCCCCCGCCCGACACCAGCGCCACCCTGCCGTCGAAGACGCCTTCGCGGAAGCTCGTTTTCGTCGACACCCCGGCAAACTCTGCACCCACCGTCGTCCCCTTCATGTTGTTCTGCCAGACAGAAGCTCGTACCACCCATGGTAACTGCAGCCCCTGCACCGGTCAATTGCGGGCCGGCTCGCAGGCTGCACCGGGAAGGGCTTTCCGTCGCTTGCCGGCGGCCTGCGCGGGACAACGGAGCGAGCGAAGACCCGCGCAGGCAGATCGACGCGGCAACGGCGGCCGGTGTATAAGAGAACAGTGGAAAATGCCGGCGCATGAACGAGAAGAAAACGAGGAGCTCGACGGGGCTGGTCAGTGGCGCACAGGGGCGGGTCAAGCGCGCTGCCGCCGGGCGCGACAACAAGCCGGTGCTCGCGAACTCACGCAGCGAGGAACCAGCCCCGGAGGAGACCCGGGGAGTGGCCGCGGTCAACCGGGCGATCCGCATCCTCAACGTGTTCGATTCGGGCCAGGCTCGCCTATCGCTGACGGAAATCGCCAACCGGACCGGGTTCTTCAAGAGCACCGTGCTGAGGCTGGCGGACTCGCTGTTGGAGTACGGGCTGCTGGAACGCGACAAGAACAACCAGTTTTACCTAGGCAAGCAGCTGATTCGGCTGGGTGCGCTGGCCCAGCGGAGTTGGGCATCGAGCGACGAGATCCTGTCGGCTCTGCAGCAACTGACCGAGGAGACCGGCGAAAGTGCGACGTTCTATGTCCGGCAGGGCGACGGACGCCTCGCATTGTTCAGGGTTGATTCTCCGCGATCGGTAAGGGACAACATCAAGGCCGGCGACGTGCTGCCGCTGGACCGTGGAGCGGCCGGCCACGTGCTCGCCAAGGCGTCGACGCGCAGCGCTGGTTTTCGCCTGGTGGTGTCGCGCGGCGAGCGTGACCCCGAAGTCTCCGCTGTGGCGGGGCCCATCTACAGTGGCGACCGGTTGATAGGCGCACTGTCGGTTTCCGGCCCGACTTCGCGCATCACGCAGGCGAAGATCCGCGCAGTGTCGACTGTGCTCAGCCAGGCCTGCGCGAGACTGTCGGAACGCCTCTCCTGACCGGTCAGTCCCGCAGCTCGGGCGGGACGATCTCGCCGGCGGAGAGAATCTGCTGGCCGTCCAAGAAGAGGTCACACGAGCGCAGGGGGATGTCCAGGTGGCAGCCGGTGTCGTTGCTGCCGCCGAGCTCCAGGTTCGGTCCGGTGGAAAACAGGACGTTGCCCCGGTACGCCCTACCGTCCGGACCGTTCGAGAACTGGGCCACCGGGCTGGTCCCCATGAATTCCCACTGCGCGCTCTCGTCCATGCCCCATCCGATGTGCGAGATCGCATAGGCCCGCGGGTCGCCGTAGCGGCGCATGTACTCGCGCAAGAGATCGGCGTCCACCCCGTCGCCGGCGATCTCCTCGACCCGACCCCGCTTGACGAGCAGGTGGATCGGCTCGGCCACATAGCGCTTGAACGGGAAGATGATGTCGCCTTTGTCGATCACGACGGTACCGTCCACCCCGTCGTCATCCCCGCCGGTGTAGAGGAAGGCGCCAGCGGACAGGTTGTCCCAGCGTCCCGGTTGGTCCGTATAGCCGTACTGGGTGATCACCGGATACTTTCCCAGCTTGTAGGTAACGTCGGTGCCGGCCCTGGAGGTAACGCGCAGTTCCCGGGCTCTCGAAAGCAGCACTTCCGCGCGTTCCACGCGCCGCCGCCGTTCGACCGTCGGGAACATCCGCCTGAGCACTTCGACGGGCTCGCGGGACATCAGGATGCGGGCCCCGGCCTTCTGGATTTCGGTCTGCTCGGCCGACCACAGCAGCCCCAGCAAGTCGATCACCATGTCCGCGTGCTTGAGCGCCTGCATCGCCAGCAGGTTGCCGGTGAGCGAAGTCTGCTTGTTCAACGCGCCGGCCGGCTGCGCCCGCCGCGGAACGTTCACTTGCATCGCATGCGCCCCCAGCTGGGTTGCCGCGGCGAGATAGGCCCGCGCATAGGCGTCGCGGTCTCCCTCTTCCGTCAGCACGGCGACCGACTCGCCTGCGCGCACCTTGCAGAGTTCAAGTACCGACCTGAACAGCGAAACGAGATCGTGGGCGGCGCTCATACCAGCTCTCCCTCAGACTTGCTTTGACTGGACCGACTCGTGCCAGGGCGTGGCGAAGCGCCGGCAGGCACCGATCGCGGCGTAGAACACGAAACCCAGCAACGACATGTGGATGATCGTGGCGAACAGCTTGACGGTGTTGTACGAGTTCATGTCCTTCACCGCGAGCGCCCCCAGACCCTGGTTGCCGCCCAGGTACTCGCCGACAACCGCCCCGATGATCGCCAGCACGATCCCGACTTCCATACCGGTGATGATGTAGGGCATCGCGTTGGGCAGCTCCACGTTCCGGAAGGTCTGCCATCGTGTTGCGTTCAGGGTGATCATCACGTCGCGATGGCCCCTCGATACCGACTTGACGCCAAGAATCGTGTTGGTCAGGATCGGGAAGAACGCCAGCATCGCCGCGACCAGCACCTTCGAGCTCAGACCGAAGCCGAACCAGAGGACGAACAGCGGGACCACCGCCACCTTCGGCACGACCTGCGTCGTCACAATGAACGGGTTGAGAATTTTCTCCAGCCATGGGCTTCTGCCCAGCGGCGCGCCCAAGCCCACCCCAACCACCAGCGCGATCAGGAAGCCGCCCAGCGTTTCCACCGCCGTCACCCAAGTGTGATGCCACAGCGAGGCCGTCGCCAAGCCCCGTAACCATTCGGCCCCGATCTCCGACGGTGGCGGTAGGATGAACGGACTCACCTTCATCATCCGAACAAACGCCTCCCAGGCACCCAGGAACAGCGCCAGCAGAACCAGGCTGCAGATCCACGCCGGGACATCCGTGACACTCCAGCCTCTGGGCTTAGCGGGGGCCACCGCGGGGACGCGTCCCAGATCGCTCTCGGCCTCAGTGTGCATGCCGGTGCTCCAATCGTCCTCGCAGATAGTCTGCGATCTCCTGAAACTCTCCCGAGGTCTGCACGGACAGGCTGCGCGGACGCTCGAACTCGACCTGTTTGACCTCGTCGATCCGGCCCGGTCGCGTGGTCAGGAGCACGATGCGGTCGGCCAGGTAAACCGCCTCCGAGATCGAGTGGGTCACGAGAACAATCGTCTTCGAAGTCGCCAGCCAGATGCGCTGCAGCTCGACGTTCATCTGGTCGCGCGTCATGGCATCCAGGGCCCCGAACGGTTCGTCCATCAGCAAGACGTCTGGGTCGTAGCTGAGAGCCCTGGCGATCGCGGCGCGCTGGCGCATGCCGCCGGAAAGCTCGCGCGGGTAGCGCTGCTCGAAACCGCCGATGCCCACGAGCTCGCACAGTTCCCGAGCGCGCGCGCGCCTTTGCGCCTTCGAAACACCGCGCAGCTTGAGCGGCAAGGCGATGTTGTCCTCGATGCTGAACCAGGGAAAGAGCTCCGCATCCTGGAACACCACGCCCAGGTCGGCCACTGCCGCATCATCGCGCTGGTCGCCGCGCCACAGCGAGTTGCCGCCGACCTTCACCACGCCAGTCGACGGCTTCAGCAGTCCCGCGATGATCCGCAGCATCGTGGTCTTGCCACAGCCAGACGGCCCCAGGAGCACGACGAACTCGCCGCGGCCAATCGCAAAGTCGGTCCGCGAAAGCGCCGAGACGGTTCCCTGAGGGGTCGGGAAGTCCTTGGTGACGCCCAGGAGGTGGATGCCCCCGTTGTCGGTCGCCCGCTCCTGCACGCTCACGAGTAGGCCTCGTTGATGAACTGGTTGGTATAGAGCGACTCGGCGTTCAGCCGCATCAGTCCCGCTTTCGCCGCCAGGTCAGTGCCCTGCTTCCAGAGCGCGGGAACGTTCCTGAGCAGGTTCTGCCTGCCTTGCGCCATATTGAGCTGGATGTGCAGCTTCAGCGCATCGACCATGTAGCCGCGATCCTTGCCGCCGACCAGTTCGAAGCGCTTCTCGACCCGGTCGAGGATCATGTTCGGGTCGGCACTGAGGATCTCCTCGTGCGAGGCCTTGAGCGCGCGCAGAAAGCGCGTGATCAGGCGCGGGTTCTGGTCCATGAACTTCTTGGTCACCACATACACCTGGCCCGGCAGGGGCGCGAACTTCTCCACGTTCCAGTGATCGATCGGCGCGTTCGCCCGCTTCATGGCCACCACGGTTTCGCTGGTGGTGATGAAGCCTTGCACCCGACCTTGCCGGAGAACTTCCACGGCGCCCATGCCACCGCCTATGACCTGCCGGGGCACGTCCTTGGCAGGGATGTTCGCGCTGGCCAGCGTCAGGTCCAGCATGTTCTCGGTCCCTCCGCCGATCGACAGCACGCCGATCGTCTTTCCGCGCATGTCGGCGGGCGTGCGGATCGGCGCCGAGTTCAGACTGACCATGTCGAAGATGCCGGCCTGCGCGACAGTGGCGATCGAGATCATCTGCTCGGACTGGGACGCATTGGCCTTCATCATGTCCAGCGCCCCCATCTCGGAGAAAGAGGCTCGGCCGGCGACCAGTTGCTGGACTGCGATCGAGGTTCCACGCGCGTTGAGGATCTCGATGTCGAGCCCCTGGGCCTTGAAATGGCCGCCCACCAGTGCGTTCAGTTCGAAGACGAACTCGGCGATCAGATCGAATGGAAGGAAGAAGACATGCTTCGATTCCGATTGGGCCCAGGCTGGCGTGAGCGGCCCCGCCGAGGCAATGGCGGCAGCCGCAGCAGCGACCTTGATGACCCCGCGCCTGGATGGATTCTGGATTCTCGAGTTCATACGAAATCTCCTGGTTGGAAACCTGCTGGAAACCTACTTGGCATCACCGGGGCCAGCCATTGCCCGCAGGTAGCCCTTGGTGCGGTGGTGGACCAGCGCCTCCAGCTCGTGCAAGGGGCCGCTGGGAAAGTAGTCCGATGTCGTGCCGCGCTGCAGCGCCAGGATCAGCTCGCGATCCTCGTTGTTCTGCTCGCGCGCGTATTCGGCAATGAGCTTGACCTTGTGCTCGAACGCCGGCATGTCCTTGAATGCCTTCGGCATGCAGGTCCAGCCGAGGATCTTGGTGCGGTTCGGGGCGATCGGCAGCGCGACCCATGGCTGCACCATGTCGCAGCGCGCGAAAAACGCCATGTTGGGCCGCAGGTAGAAGCTCATAGCGAACAGCTTGCCCGACGGGTGGTCGGCAAGCCAGGGCATCGGACCAAACAATGCCTCGCCCCCGAACGACGACGTCGCCGCCGAGTAAAGCTTCCTGGAGCCGTACTTGGTCAGCTTCACGTTCGACGTCGTCTGCGGGGTGTACCCGGTCTTGCGGTTGCCGAAAGTCTCCTTGTGCACGACCTCCACGTGGTAGACGTCGGCCAGGGTTTCCATGACCATCTTCCAGTTCGCCTCGATCTCGTAGGAGTAGACGTCCACCGTCATCAACTCTTCCGAGCGGAGAAAGGCGACCTCCTCTCGGAAGCCATCGACGTCCAGGTAGGCCGCCAGACTGTCGGCTTCGAGGTCGAAGTTGACGAAGATGAAACCGCCGAAGCTGTCGATGCGCAGTTCCGGCATGCGGCAGTTCTTGGCGTCGAAATTGCCCATCTGGCGCGGCCGGTGCGCCGAGATCAGCCTGCCCCGCACGTCGTAGGACCAGCCATGCCATGGACAGCTGAAATCCTTCGCGTTGCCGCTTCCGCTCAGCACCGGCGCGCCGCGGTGGCGGCAGCTGTTGACGAATGCGGCCAGCTGACCGTCCAGATCGCGGCTGACGACAATGGACTCGCCCGCCAGTTCCATGGTCATGTAGTCACCCGGTTGCGGGATCATGTCCTCGCGCGCAACCGCCAGCCAGTCGCGGCGGAACAGCAGGCGTTTCTCCCGCTCAAAAATCTCCGGCGCGTTGTACATGTACGCCGGCAGGTGCCGGGCGTCGGCGAGTTCGACATGGCACTTTTCGAACTCGTCCGAGTTGAACAGCTTGTCCAGGTCTTGCTGAGGGACTTCAGTCTTGCTAGCGAACATCAGATTCTCCAGTCAGTGGTCGTACTTGGCGGGTTCGCCGGGAACAGTCCTGCACGGCCTGGTGTCCAAGGCCGCTCCAGTCCGATTGCCGCGGGCCGCCATGCGGGCGGCGCTTGGCGCGGCGTCCTGCGGGGTCAGCCAGGTACGTGCAGACGCCAGTGCCATACGCACAAGGCGTGCCCGCGACCTCGTCGACCGCTTCCGCGTCTGCGACGCGTTGCGAACGCCTGTGCACTGTTCCCTGGCAGCGCAACGGCCCACTTGCAGGCTCCAGGAAGCTGGCGCAGATCTGCATGTGACGAGCCGGTTGCCGGCGGCGCCCTCTGAGGACGCCGTCGCTATCGCGATATCAGGCAACTTCAGCACCACCCCTCCGTGGGCGACCGCCGCCGGGTGAGCATCTTCGAATCGCTCCGCCAACTCAATCGGTGCCATCCCGGGGTTGATCTGCGGATCGCTGACGCCGAGGAGCCGGCCGAACCGAAACCGGATGGCGGCCCCCCGGTCTTCAAAGGAAGCGATCGAACCGGATCTGGCAGGCGGCATCCGATGCCGACCAGCCAGCAGCTGGATCGCTGCATTCAGCATGGCGGCGGCCCCGCGATGCAGTGCTCCCAACCCGGGTGGCACGATCCTGGCGGCCAGGACACTGCGCAGCGGATTGCCGCCCGCAGTCGCGCCGAGGCAGCCCTTCGTGGCGGCGATGCAGACGGGATGCACGCGCAATTCCGCCAGCCGCGCCACTTCGGAATCGTCGAGGCCGGCCGCAGTCATGAAATCTCGACCTTGATGCTGTTGCCCGTGACCCGCACGCGATAGGTCTTCAGGTCGCAGACCACCGGCGGCCCGAGGGCAGCGCCGGTGCGGACGTCGAAGCGGCCGGCATGCAGGGGGCATTCCACCACGCCCTGCTCCAGCCAGCCCTCGGTGAGCAGGGCCTGCGCGTGGGTGCAGATGTTCGAGGTGGCGAAGATCTCGCCCCCCAGATTGAACAACGCCAGTTCGGCACCCTCGAGCGTCACGCCGATCATTCCGTCGGTCGGCACGTCCTCCAGGGCTGCGGCCGTCGCCCAGCACTCCTTGGCGCCTACGGGCGGGGCACGATGCTGGTCGCTCACCGGACCACTCCCAGGTTCAGCAGCTTGTCGATCTCGGCCGCCGAGTAACCGAGCTCATCGAGCATCCCCTCGGTCGACGCGCCGATGGCCGGCGGTTCGCTGCGCAGTCCGGGATGCCAGCCTCCGTACTGCAGCGGCAAGCGCGGCGTTCGAATCGACCGGCCGTCGGGCAGACGGCTGTCCTGCAGGTTTCCTGTGGCCTGCAGATGCCTGTCCTCGAACAGATCCTCCGGCCGACTCACTGGAGCAAAGGGGATGCCAGCGCGCTCGAGGCGAGCGGCGGCGTCCTGCAGGGTCAGGGTGCGGACCACGCGCATGACCTCCGGCACCAGCGTCGGTCGCGCGGCGATGCGGGCATTGTTCGTGCGCAGATCCTCGCGCTGGAACAGGTACAACAGCTCAAATTCGGCGCAGAACCGCTCCCAATGCCGATCGCTGATGATTCCGACGAACAGTGACTGATCGTCAGCGGTCTGGAAGATTTCGTAGATCGACCAGGCACTGGTCCGCGCCGGCATGGGCGGCACCGGCTCGCTCGACAGGCTCGCGTAGCAAAGGTGCTGCCCCATCAGGAACACGGCCGTTTCGAACAGCGTCGCCTTGACGTGCTTGCCCTTGCCGGTCTGGTCCCTTTCCTTGAGGGCGAGCAGCACGCCGAGCATCCCGAACATGCCGCCGACGATGTCGACCACCGAAGTTCCGGCACGCAGCGGCTGCCCCACCGGCCCCGTCATGTACGCCAGCCCGGACATCATCTGCACGATCTCGTCCAGGGCCGGCCGGTTTTCGTAGGGCCCGGCCATGAACCCCTTGAGTTCGCAGTAGACGATCCCGGGGTTCATCTCCGCGACCGACCCGTAGTCCAGACCGAGACGGTCCATCGTGCCCGGCCCGAAGTTCTCCACCAGGACATCGGCAGTGGCCAGCAGCTTGCAGACGATTTCCCTGCCCTGCTCGGACTTCAGGTCGACGGCCAGGGACTTCTTGTTGCGGTTGAAGTAGCCGAAGTAACCCATGCCGAATCCGCGCAGGTTCCGGGTCGGGTCGCCACCAAGGGCAGGCTCTATCTTGATGATCTCTGCGCCGAGATCGGCAAGCAGCATCGAGCAGCACGGGCCCATCACCGTATGCCCGAAATCCACCACCCGGATGCCGCTCAGCGGCAGCGCGTCGCCCGGACAGTCAGCAGCCGGCGCGGTCGCATCGACTTTCGGTGCAGGTTCCTCGAACAGCGTCATCGAAATCCTTGTTCTGCCTGGCAGAATTGTGTATTGCCCATGGTAACACGACCCCGGCGACCCGTCAAATACGGAGTTGCCCGCATGCGGTCTGGGGCACCCGGCCCGCGCGGCGTGGCCTGCGGCCCGCTGCAGGAGCACGCCGGCTGCCGACGCAGCAGCGCGGTTCTGCGCGATCGGCCCGCACGCAGCGGGAGCCGCCATGCCGCACCGCCGGCTTCGAGGACCAGGCAGGGCGAACACTGGCGGGCCGAAGGTCCCTGTGATCGACGGGTTACAGGTCGAGGGTGAGCCGAGGGCTCAGCGCCCGTGAAACGCAAGGCATCAGGAATTCGGCCTGCTCCTCCACGCTCAGGAAGAGGTCGCGGTGGTCCGGCCTGCCTTCCAGGTACCGGACCTGGCAGGTTCCGCACGCCCCCGCCTCGCATGCACTGGGCACGTCCACGCCATGCTGGCGCAGCACCCGCAAAATGCTCGTCCCGGGCGGTACACCGTAGACTGCTCCTGAGCTCGCGAGAACGACCTCGAAGGCGCCCGAGCCAGTCAGCAACTGCGCCCCATCCGCAGAAAAGAACTCGTGGTGAACGCTCCCGGCCGGCCAAGAAGCTGTTGCTTGCAGCGCAGCACCCAGCAGCGAAGCCGGCCCACAGCAATAGAGCTGGCGGCCTGCTGCGTGTCTCCCGAGGGAAGCTGGATCCCAGCGGCCGGTGCAGGCACTGAAGTGGAACTCTGTAGCCTCGGCACCGAACTCATCCACTATTTCGGAGCGGTAGAGGGCCTCCCCGGCCGTCCGGGCGCAGTAGTGCAGCTTGAAGGGGGTACCGAGCCGCCGGGCGCGCTTCATCATGGAGATGATCGGGGTGATCCCAATCCCTCCGGCCACGAAGACGTACTCGCTGGCCGATTCATCCAGGGGAAACGCATTTCTCAGCTGCCAGTCGTCGATTCTGCTGCCGACAGTCAACTGCTCATGGATGAACCTGGAACCGCCGCGGCTCGATGGGCTGAGTTGCACCGCGACGACGTACCTGCCTCGCTCCGCTGGGTCGTTGCAGATTGAATAGTGGCGCCGATGCGGCCCGGCTGCCAGCTCCAGGTGTGCGCCGGCCGTGAACGGCGGCAGCTCACCACCGTCGTCTCGAACCAGCTCGTAGGCATTGATGCTTGGCGTCGCTCGGACCACGGCGGCGACGCGAAGTTGGGGGCGCAAGGCAGACACTCTGGCTGCTCGTCGGCGCAAAGCCGCTGTCGGCTATGCCGGCAGCGGTGCCTCCAGTCCGCGGGTGGTCGAAATTGCCACGGTCACCCACTGATGGAAGTAGCCGGCGTGCTGGGTCAGCACCTTGATCAACTGGGCGTTGTCTCCGGCCCGGATGGAGGCGATGATGTCCTCGTGGTGTCCCGAAATCTCGTGCTGCATCTGCTTGATCGCGCCACCGCCGTCCGTCATCAGGTAGATGAAGTAGGAGAGCCGGCGCGCGTGGTTGTACAGCGTGTTGGCAAAGTCCGTGATGTACTCATTGCCTGAACTTGCCGCAATCCGGCGGTGGAACTCCGAGTTGATGCGCGTCAGTTCGATGTAGTGCCCGGCGTGGCCCGCTTGCTCGTACCGCCGCTCGACGGCTTCCAGGTCGGCCACCAGGTCCGGCTCCTGCGTGCGACAGAAGAAGCCGACCAACCTCTCCGATGCCCCGTAGGCGTCGAAGAATTGGCTGATGTGCGCGATATCGAGCGCCCGCACCGTTGCGCCCTTGTTGCGCTGGATGACGATCAGCCCCTCGGCTGCCAGTCGGTTGAAGGCCTCGCGCGCCGGAGTCCTGGTGATTCCGAACTTGGTCATCAAGACAGAATCGTCGATGCGCATCCCGGGCGCGAGGGTCAGGTCGAGGATCCTGTCCCGGATCACATCGACGGCAGTCACGGGCGTCCCGGCCCGAGCCCGTCGGCCGGCTCGCTGCTGCGTCATTGGCGGCACGTCCTGAACTTCGGTGCGATTGTTCGCGCGCTTCATGGACTTCCTGCCCCCCCGAGCGGGGAAATATCCAGCATCAGCCGGACCAGATCGCTCTCGGGGTCGCCCAGCTTCTCCCGTATCGAGAAATGGTCGTCCCCAGCAAAAACCGATACCGTCGGGTCATTCCCGGCCAAACTCCACGCGGTAGCGAGCTCCGTGCTCTGACGCAGGTACTCCTCGCCTTCGTTCCCGCCTACCGCGAGGTACAGCTTCGAGGCGCACAGCCGCCGCCGCAGCAGCGGACTGTTGCGGCGGGCGGTTTCCTCGTCAAGCTTCAGCGTGTCGTTCAGATAGCTCAATCGCACTGGCTCGAGGTCGTAGATTCCGCTGATCGCACAGGTCCGGCGAACCACGGACGAGAGTCCGGCAGCGCCGTATTCCCGCCAGGAAGTGGCCAGCAACATCGCGGCGATGTGGCCACCGGCTGAATGACCGCTGATGTGCAGGTTCTCCGGATCTCCGCCGAACGCCCGGATGTTCTGTGCGACCCAGACCAAGGCCCGCCGGCACTGGTCGATCAACTGGTCCATCGTCACCGCGGGTATCAGCCCGTAGTTGACCACTACCAGCGTTCGCTGATGTGGCAGCAGCCCGTTGGCGACGTAGCTGAAGTCACTCTTGTCCAGCATCCGCCAGTAGCCGCCGTGGAAGAAGACTTCGACCGGTGCATCAGCAACCGCGGCCGGGAAGATGTCGAGAGTCTCGCTCGCCCCGCCGCCATAGCGCACGTCCAGCACGCAGTGGCGCTCCTGTCGTGTCCTGGCGCTGGCCGTGCGGCAGCGCTCCACCAGAGTGGCGAACGCCCCGGCACCGAGTTTGCGCTGGTTGTTGTACTCGGCGTCCAGGGCGGCCCTCGTGTAGCCACGGAACACCAGCTGCCGATCGCCTGCTGTTTCGCTCATGCCGCGCGGCCCGCAATCTCGGACAGCCGTCCCATGACGTCTGCCAATGGCAGGACGTCCGCGTACTTGCTCGACATGTCGAAGAGATTGACCTTATGGGATACCGTGGAACGGTCGTACACGCATTCGATCGGAACCATGACCGGATAGTTTAGGGAGAACGCGTCGACCACGGAGGCCCTGATGCACCCGCTCGTCGTACATCCGGTGATGACAAGGGAGTCTACTCGCTGATTCACCAGGTGGCTGGCCAACGGGGTGCCGAAGAATGCGCTCGGGTGGTGCTTCGGCAGCAGGATATCCTCCGGCCGCGGAGCGACTGCAGGTACGAACTCGTAGCCTTTGCTGTCCACCGACATGATTCCCGGCACCTTGGCCGCGAACCGTCCGCCGTCGTGTACCGTCTTCGGTGCCACGTGCGGATAGATCACGGGCAGCTGGAGCCGACGGAACAACGCCAGCAAGGTGGCGATGTGGTCGATCGCGCGCCACCCGGTTTCGCCACAGGCGGTCGGGTACTCTGTGATCGCCTCCAGGATCGGCCGGCGGCTTTGTCCGACCGTACGGTACTGGGTGTCAATCACCAGCAGGGCGGGCCGCCTGCCGAATCCGCCGGGCCTGCCGAAACCCGCGGCCTGGTAGACCCGCAGGTCGTCCTCGGGGACCACGTCCGCCCACGGGGCTGGCGAAGCGGCTTGATTCAGTGTTTCGGACATCCAGGGCCTCACTCCAGGTACATCTTCAGAACATCCCTGTTCTCGCGGATCTCGGCGGTCTCGCCTTCGAAGACGATGCGTCCATTGCGCAGTGCATAGACCCGCTGGGTCGTCGCCAGCACCAAGGCCAGGTTCTGTTCAACCAGCAGGATCGTCTGGCCCTTCTCGTTCAGGGCGCGAATGACCTTCGCCAGGTCGCCGATCACGCGCGGCGCCAGCCCCATGGTCGGCTCGTCTAGAAGCAGAACCTTGGGCTGCAGCATGAGCGCACGCGCAATGGCCAGCATCTGCTGCTCCCCGCCGGACATGGTGCTGGCCCGCTGATTCACGCGTTCGCGCAACCTCGGAAAGATGGACAGTTGCTCCTCCATCCGTCTTGATGCCTCGGCCTTGGAGGTGACAGTGAGCCCGGCCGTCTCCAGGTTTTCGCGCACCGTCATCTGGGCGAACAACTCGCGACCTTGCGGCACCAAGGTGATGCCGCGCTGCACGATCTCGTGCGTCTCGCGGCCCTTGAGCGAGGCGCCCAGAAAGTCGATGCTTCCGGAGCCGGTCCGGACCAGCCCCATGATGGTGCCGAGCAAAGTCGTCTTGCCGGCGCCGTTCGCGCCCAGCAGGCCGACCACTTGTCCCTCCGGCAAACGGACAGTCACGTCGTGCAACACACGCAGGCGTCCGTAGCCGGCGTGAACCCCCGCAATCTCAAGCATCGATCGCGCCTCCCAAGTAAGCCCTCAGTACCTCAGGGTCTTCCATCACTTCCCTCCCGCTGCCGCTCGCGATCACCGACCCGAACTCCAGCACGGTGACCCGCTCGCAGATCTGCATGACCAGCGAGATGACGTGTTCCACCAGCAGCACCGCAAATCCCATCTGCGATCGAAGCCGCAGCAGGTTGTCGCGGAACTCGTCGATCTCCGGTCCGCTCAGGCCGGCCGCGGGTTCGTCGAGCATCACGAGCCGAGGGCTCGACACCAGTGCCCGGGCGAGTTCGGTGTACCGCAGGTCGCGGAACGACAGCCCGTCGGCGACGCGATGGAGCTGCTTCTCGATGCCCACCATTGCCGCGACCGCTCGGGCCCTGTCAATCGCCTCGGGCCCGCGCCCATCTTTGCCGCGGTCCGTGTGCAGCCCCACCAGAATGTTCTCCAGCACAGTCATCGAACGCACGATCTGGACCGACTGGAAGGTCCGCTGGACGCCCAAGGAGGCCCTGCGGTGCGGTGCGCTCTTCGTCACATCGCTGCCGTTGAGACGGATCGACCCCGAGCTGGCGGGAACCAGTCCGGAAACGGCATTGAAAAGCGTGGTCTTGCCGGCACCGTTCGGTCCGATCAGCCCATGGACGCTGCCGGCGGGCACTTCCAGCGACACGTCGTTCAAGGCCACGAGTCCGCCGAAGCGGACGCCCAGCCGCTGCAGTTGCATCGCCGGTGGGATGGAGGCTTGCATCTCAGACCTTCACAGCCTTGGGGTTCTGGACCGCGCGCAACGAGCCGGCGCCGGCGCCGGTGCGCCCCCGTCCGCCCAGGTCGGTGGCTTTCAGCCAGCCGCGCTGCCGCAGCAGCCCCGCCAGCCCGTCGGGCATGAACACGATGGACAACATCAGCGCTAACCCGTAGAGAATTTCCTCCGCCCCGCGGAACTGGCGCAGAAACTCCGGCAGGATGCTCAGCACCACCGCGCCCAGGATGGACCCGGCGATCGACCCGAGGCCGCCGATCAGAACCATGCCGAGCTGCGTGACCATCTGCAGCAAACCGAAGGAATGGGGATCGATGAAGCCCACGGTCAACGCCCACATGCCGCCCCCGACACCGGCGAAGAAGGCGCTCAGGGCAAACGCTGCGGCGCGGTTGAGCATGACATTGATTCCGCACACCTGTGCCGCCAGCTCGGCGTCCCGGACCATCACGAACGCTCGTCCCAGCTTGGAACGCATCAGAAGCACGGCCAGCGCACACATCGCCAGGGCCACGGCGAGCAAGGGGTAGTACTTGTGCCGATCGGTCTTGATGACGGCGCCGAACACCGACGCGGCCGGCATGCTCATGCCGTTGGATCCATTGGTCACCGCGTCCCAATGGACAAAGGTCCAGTTGAAGAAGTAAAGGCAGGCGATCGTGACGAGCGCCAGGTACAGGCCGCGCACCCGCACCGCCGGCAGCCCCACCGCGAAGCCGATGGCGGCACTGACGACTCCGGCCACCAGCAGGGCCAGTGCATAAGGCATTCCGAACTTGCCCATCATGATCGCTGTGGCGTAGGCACCGACCCCGACGAACGCCGAGTGCGCAAAGGACACCAGCCCGGCAAACCCGAGAACGATGTTCAGGCCGACCGCGATCACGACAAAGGCGAGCATGAGATTGACCACGTACTGCGGGTACGGGCCCAGGACGAAAGGGGCGCTCCCAAGCAGCAACAGACACGCGGCCGCCCGGGCAATTGATCCTTGCATCTCACACCCTCCCGATCGAATTGGAGCCGAACAGGCCGCTGGGCTTGAGCAGCAGCACCACCATGATCACGACGAAGGCGGAGATCTTGATGAAGACGGTCCCGACCAGCCCTCCGATCAGCATTTCGCCGATCCCGATGATGAAGCCCCCGACGATCGCCCCCGGCACGCTCGTCAAGCCGCCCAGGATCGCCGCGGCGAATCCCTTCAGCAGAAACTCGACGCCTACGTCCGGGTACAGCAGGGTGAAAGGTCCGGCCAACACACCCGCGATGGCGCCCACGGCGCCAGACAATGCCCAGGTCGTCCGGTAGGCGCGCGCGGGGTTGATGCCGATGATCTGGGCTCCGACCAGGCTTTGGGAGACGGCCCGAACCTGCTTTCCCAAGCGGGTGAACGTGAAGAAGAAATAGAGGCCGATCGAGAAGGCCACCGTCGCGATGATGATCGAGACGTTCTGCAGCGCGATGGGAGCGCCGAAGACCTCGATCGACCGGCCGGCGAACAGCGGGGGCAAGGTATAGATGTCATCACCCCATTTGAGCCTTCCGAGGCCCTGGAGGAACACGGACGCGCCAACCGTCGCCATCACCAGGCTCAGGTGATGACTCTTGGCGATTGGCCGGACAACTGCCCGCTCGCAGACCAGCGCAATGGCTACCCCCACCATCACCGCCAGCGCGATCGCGACCGGGTAGGGCAAGGAGGCGGACTTCAGACCGACGAACGCGGCAAAAGCTCCGGCCGTGAAGAACTCGCCGTTGACGAACGGCACGAAGTTCTGGGTCTTGTAGACGAGCACGAGCCCGAGAGCCACCAAGCCGTACAGGGCGCCGTTGGAAATTCCCACGACGAAGTAGATCAGTAGGTCAGCCATAGATTTCTAGCGGGGAGGCGAAGGCGGTGCGACGGCGCCCGCCTTCCGGTGCGTGATCAGGGAACCTGCTTCCACTGCGGACCTACGTTGACGATCGAGTTGCCCCGCATCGTCCAGAAGGTTTGCCTCTGGCAGCCTTGGTGGTTGTCGGCGGACAGGGTGATCGGGCACGGCGCAATTCCAGTATCGAAGCCCTTCAGACTTTCAAGAGCGTCGACGAACTTCTCGCGGGTCAGCTGCGGGCCGGCACGCTTGAGGGCTTCCACGATGACGATGGCAGAGGCCGTTCCATAGAACGAGTCCGCCTTCACGGATTCGCCCGGAAAGTGCTTCGCCAGGGTCTTCTGGTAGGTCGCCAGCTCCGTGCCGCCGACCGGGCCGGACAGGGCCGAGGCCACGAACGTCGTTTGCAGCGCGTCCACGTTGCCGACGCGTTCTGCCAGTGCCGCAAGATCGATCAGCCCGTTGTTGCCGATGAACTTGCTCTTCAGCGCGTACTTGTGGGCATCGCGCAGGAAGGCTGCCGTCGGGCCCGGATACGTCAGCATCAGTACGGCATCGGGGTTGGTGCGCTTGATGGCGAGAACCTGCGCCGCCGAGTCGCTGGCGTTGCGATCCAACGTTTCCGTCGTGGTGATCTCCAGCCCGGACTTCTCGGCAACGGTGCGGAATCCGGCAAGCTTCGCCTTCGCCCAATCGTCCGCATGGGCGACAACGGCGACCTTCTTGACGCCGGGGATGGACTTGGCGAACTCACCCATCGACACGCCGTCGTAGCGTCCGGTCGGAGCGACCGTGAACACGTAGCGGTTCACGGGTGCAGTGATGTCGTCCAGGCTGGCGGCGAACAGCATCAGCGGCACCTTGTTGTCGACGATCTCGGGCTTCGCTGCCATGGTGGCACCGCTGCAGATGCCCGAGTTGATCATGAACACCTTGTGGACGTGGATAAGCTTTTTCACCGCGGCCAGGGTCGGGGCGCCTTCGCATCCGCCGTCTTCCTGGATGACCTCGATCTTGCGGCCGTGAATGCCGCCCTTCTCGTTGGCGTCCTGGTACACCATCATCGCGCCCTTGTTCACCGGCGCCCCCCATGCGCTCTGGGGCCCTGTCATCGGACCATACATTCCGATCTTGATGGTGGTCGCCGACACGCCGTCGTCGTCTGCAGCGCACGCATTGACGGCTGCCAGGGCTGCGAGAAGGCCTGTAGTGGACGCGATCATGGCTCGTTTGGTGAGGGCCAGCATCATGGGTTGCTCCTGTGGTGGTTGGGAAGCGGCAGTTGGAGACCGTGCATCGCCCGCAGTCAGTGAGTTGCCACTGAGCCGCTGACGACAACCGGCACATCGTCCACGAGGACCGTGCAGTCCATCATGGGAATATCGAGATGACACGGGGTATGCCTGGTCCCCCCTGCTTCGGAGTTCGGGCCGGTCGAGAACATGAAGTTGCCACTGAACGCCCGAGACTCCATGCCACTGGTGTCGCGCTTGTCGGTCAGGCCAAGCGCCGTCCAGTGGGCCGCCGGGTACAGGCCCCAGCCTAGGTGGGATACCGCGTAGCCTTCAGGGTCGCTGAACTTGTCGATGTAGTCGCGCAGGTAACGAGCATCCAGACCGCCCTCGATCGAGCGGATGTACCCCTGCTCGATCCGCATCGTTACCGGGGATCGCACATACTCCTTGAACGGGAGCACGACATCACCCGGTGACAGCACGACGGTTCCGTTCGCCGTCCCCTCGTTTGGCCAGGTGGCGACAAACGACCCCGGCCAGTGGTCCCAGTGTCCACGCTCGTCGGAGAAGCCGTACTGGACCAGGCACGGGTACTCGCCCACTTCCACCAGCAGCGATGTGCCGGCAGGCGAACTGACCCGCATCGTTCTGGCCTTCGACAAGCGATCCGCCGCTTGCACGACCCGCTGCTTGTCCTCCAGGCCGGGGACCAGTCGCATCAGCGTCTCAGGGGGCTCCTTGACCAGCAGGATTCGGGCCCCACTCGCAAGGATTTCCGACTGTTCGCGGCCGCGGTCCATCCCCATCATGTCAATGATGAAGTCGGCGCGTTTGAGTGCTTCGTAGGCCACTGGATTCGACGCGAGGCCGCCTCCGAACGGGCTCTTCCCTGGCGAGTTCGCCGGTTCGACCTCCATGACCACCAAAGATGCACCAAGCATCGCAACAGCCAACCGGGCGGCCTGAACATTGTCCGGATGGGCGATTCGCCCAAGCAGCAGCAGCACGCTTTCGTTGCGTGTAACCTTGGACAGCGCAAGCACCGCCGACCATGCGCGCACGAGACCGGGATCAAGCGAAGGCATGCAGGTTCTCCTAGTCCAGAAGCATCATCGCCAATGCCATGCTCACGTCGTCTCGCTGCCTGCGTCGAGCGCATCCAGGTAGCGGTTGATTCTGTGGTGAATCACCGCTTCGAGCTCATGCATGGGGCCCCGGTCGAAGTAGCGGGAGTTCAGCCCCTTCTGCATCGCCAGCATGAGTTCGGCGTCTTCCCCGCCAAACTTGCGCGCGAAAGCAGCGAGGATCGCCACCTTTTCCGCGAACGCCGGCTTGCCAACGAATTCCTTGGGCAGACACGTCCACCCGGTCACTCGCGTTCTAGTGGGCGACAGCGGGTAGGCCACCCACGGCTGGACCATGTCGGCCCGGGCGAACAGGTAGAAGTTCGGACGCAGGAAAGCGGAGAAGGCGAACAGCTTCCCTTTCGGATGGTCCGCGAGCCAGGACGCCGGCCCAAAAAGCAACTCTGCATCCGGAGCCATGGTTCCGCTGACGTACTCCTTGTGCCAGCCGTACTTGGTGAGCGTGAGCTCCTTGATCGCCTTGTTGGTGTCGTAGGTCGCCCCGCCGAACGTTGACCGGTGGATGATGTCCACGTGGTACACGTCTGCCAGGTTCTCAGGAATCAGCTTCCAGTTGCAGTCGATCTCGTAGGTGTACGTGTCGACCAGAACGGTCTCCTCCGGTTTCACGTAGGCCGCCGCGTGGCGGTAGTCATCGGCATCGAGGTAGTCAGACAGGCTGGGCCCTGCGTCGTCGAAGTTGACAAAGATGAAGCCGCCCCACGTGTCCAGTCGGATCGGTGGCAGGCGGCACTCCTTTGACTCGAAATGCTGGAGGCCGTCGGGCCGGGACGGCGCGAGCAGGCGGCCGTCGAGGTCATAGGTCCAAGCGTGGTACGGGCAGGAGAACACGCGCGCGTTCCCCTGGCCGCTGACCAGCGCCACGCCCCGGTGGCGGCAGATGTTCGAGAAGGCCTTCAGTTCCCCTGCCTTGTTCCGGCACACGACGATGGGCTCGCCAACGATGTCCATCGCCCGGTAGTCCCCCGGCTTCAGGAACTCCTCGACGCGCCCGACCACCAGCCAATCCTTGAAAAAGAACTTCTCCTTTTCCTCTTCAAGAATCCGCTCGTCGGTGTAGTAGTACGCAGGCAAATGGCGAGCTTCTTTCAGTGGGGCCCGTGTGGGCCTTAGCTCATCAGGGGTGCCACGGCTCGGAGCGATGGAGATGATTCGGTGCGATGCGGACATGGGTGGATCGAGGAAAGTTAACCCGGCGCGACAAAGCATATACCAAGTATCGGCACATTGCCGATAAACCATAACGTCGTCTCGGGAATCGTGTTCCGTCCAGCAGAACACATGCACTGCAGGGCCGCGGCTTCAGGCCAACACGGCTGGCGCAGGGTTTGGGGACGCCGCCAAAGAGGTGCGAGGACTGTCGAAGTCAGCCTCGAACGAGCCTGTCACGGGCAGACGTTGCAAGCGCCAGAAGCCATGGCACCAGAGCTGTCCGCCGGCCCATGCGGAACCGAGAGAACGGGGCGAGCAGCAGGCCGGGCGGCCTCGCAGTGCTGGCATGCACGAGGCGCCGCGCCGCTGGCAGCTGCAGACGCGCGCAGCGGCAAGGACCTAGGCCACAGGAAGAATCCGCCGCGACGCTTCGAAGTAGCCCCGTCAACAGGGAGCGGCAGCGCGCTCGCGAAGATGCAAGCAGTCAGGACTTACCCGAGCCCGCGAAGACGCAGCCCTGGCTACACTGATCCAGTCCTGGCTGGCCGACACACTGCACATGCCTTCACGTCCACCGACTCAGCAGCCCGAACCACAGGTCGCGGCGCGGAGCCCTGACTCCAACGCGGGCGGCCACGAGATCATCGTGTCGTTGTATCCGGGCGCCTTCGCGGCGGTCGATACGCGAGAACAGGCCAGCGATCCCCGCGCTGAGCGAGCAGTGCTCGTCTTCGTATCCGTGCTTTCCGTGCTCTGCATCCTGCTGGCCATCCTCATGGCGCCATAGCACCCAGCTGCGCCAGCCACTTGGCGGTTCAGCCGTACTGCGCGCCTCGAAAGGACCGGCGCGTTGGCGCTTGCTGGCCTTTGTCTGGCGCGACCTCGTGGGGCGCGCACTGGATGGCAAGCTGGCCTCACACGCTGCTGTCGCCAAGCCCCCGCAAGTGCAGCGACCCGCGTTGACGCGCACCGCACGCCTGGGTGTCTGCGCTGGCCCGGCGCGGCCCGGCCACCCCTCAGCCATCCGCGGCGTTTCCCTGGGTAGCTGCGAGTGCAGGCGCATGCCTGTTGGACATGCAACGGAAGCCAGCCCCGGCCGATTCGCGGCAAGGAAGCCGCTGCTCCTTGCCGGTTGCGCCCACTGCGCGGAAGCGGCGATCGCCTGTGCCCGATGCAGCGCCTAGCTGATGGAACCGCTGCAGGCAGCAAGCAAAAGCTCCGCCTTGCCCGACGTCGGGTCAGCTGCTTTCCACGTCAAGAGGACCGCTCCAACGAAGGCGCCGCAGTGTGCTTGACCGATGCGCTTCGCCACACTACATTTCAGAACACTGTTCTGTTCGCCAGAATCAGGTAGGAGAGCGGTCGACAGACACATGCGCAGCTTCCCTCCCAAGACGACGCGGTTGTACGTTGTGCCTCCATCGAGCGACGGGCAGTTCCCGCGACGTCTTCCAGAAGCCTGGCTGATTGCGGCAGTCCTCACGCGCCGGCGGGTACCGCCGCAAGAGGCTGCCTCGCGTTCGCGTCCTCGAAAGGGCCGGAGTAGCGCTGCGCAAACGACCGCTGCTGAAGGGCTTGCGAAATGGCGTGACCACGCCTACGGCACTTGCCGAACAGGCGGCAGTTGCCGTTCAACCTAAAGAATGCGAAGGACCTATGAGCAACGAACCTGACAAGGCAGCGGAACAGCGCGTGCGCGAGTGGTGGCGCACCTCGATCATCGATATGGCGCCCGGGGTCATCCGCTATCGCGGCTACCCGATCGAACAGCTGATCGGCCGGGTCAGCCTGGCACACATGATCTGGCTTATGACGCGAGGGGAGCTGCCGACGGATCGGCAGGCCTGCCTCCTCGATGCGGCGTTGATGGCGGCTGTCGACCACGGCCCGCAGGCTCCGAGCATCGCGATCGCGCGCATGGCTGCAACCTGCGGAGTAGGTCTGAACAACGCGATCGCCTCAGCCGTGAATGTCCTGGGAGACGTGCACGGGGGCGCAGGGGAACACGCCGTGGAGCTTTACATGTCCGTGGCTACGCGGCAGGACGCAGGCGCAACGCTCGACGAAGCGGTCAGCGCCGGCCTCTCGGATGCGATCGTCGCCCACGGCAAGTTCGTCTCGGGATTCGGCCACCGCTTTCATCCGGTCGATCCGCGCGCGCCACGCTTGCTGGAACTCGTGGCACAGGCGGCGCAGGACGGCACAGTCAGCGGTCGCTTTGCACTTATCGCCATGGCCATCGAGTCCGAGCTCGCCGCACGAAAGGGCGGCAAGCGCATACCGATGAACATTGATGGCGCGACCGCCGTGATTTATGCCGAACTCGGATTTCCCGCGCCGCTGGCAAGGGGCTTGTTCTGCCTTTCGCGTTCGGTAGGCATTCTTGCGCACGCATGGGAGCAAACCCAGCAAGGAGGGCGCAACAAGGGGCCATTGCCGCGCGAGTACATCTGGACCTACGATGGACCGCCGGAACGACATCTTGAGTGACCTGAGCTTGCGCTGTCGAATCTCACGACTGCCTTGGCGAGGATGCGTCCGCCTTGGCGCTGACCACCCCCAGGGGTGCCACCACGCGCTCTCCTGAGTGATGCTTGACGCTTCGTTTGCGCAAGGACACCGTCGTTTGCGCCCTCTTCAAGTGGCCAACACGCAGGTGCACGCAACCACCAAGGCTGTGCCGGCCAGGGCCTGGCCGAGGAACAGGCGGTGACGCTTGCTGCGCCGGCGGTGAAGGCGCAGCCCGCGCCGCCGTTCACGCAATGGGCCAGCGCCTTTGCCGACGGCCTGACGCTGACGGCTGCGATGCTCGGTCACTTGCTGCACCACGCGCACATCGTGCAGGTCACCGGCGAGAGCTACCGACTGAAAGACAAGCGGCGCTGGCGAGGCGGCAGCGAGAAGGCAGCAGGCGGAATGAATGGCGGTGGAGATGTGGACGATGCACTGACGCGCACCGGCGCCGCCCGTGGACAACACTTCGCGTTCACCGCCGCCTGCTACGACGTCGAACAAAAGTAAAACGGGGTCGCAACAGCCGGCCCCAGAGCGGCCCGGGCGGGTCAGATTTGCATCGGCGTTGCCATCGCACGTGACGATCGGCCTTTACTACGTCTACTCGTTGAACCACCCCACGATGTCCAACTACATGGGTCGCGACATGAGCAGCCAAGGCGCGCGCGATGCCTGGCTGGCGCATGTGTCGCAAGTGGTTCTGGGGTGCTGGTCAGGCGCTGAGGGCAGGGTCATCGACCAACAGTGTCTGCACGCCTGCTCACGGCCGGCCCGAATTGGCACGGTTGGACCTGGTGTCCCTGCAGCTGCTGCTGGCGTGCGGCGGCGATCTCACGTCAGATCAGCTCGCCGGCAAGCCGCCCCTGCGGGATGTACGCCGTCACATCCATGCCGCCGGCAAGATGCAAATCGTGCTCCATCGACAGCTCGCGCAACGTGTTGAGGGGCCGCTTCGTCGTGCCCGGCGCGTTTCAGGCAGAAGCCGATGGCCTGGTGGTACCGGCGGATGTAGTTCAACTCGGAGCATGGCGGCCAACAACGCCACTGAGGTCCGAAGCTTGGCCTCCCTCAGAGGCGTTCAGCACCTGATCGGGCCTCTGACTGTAGGCGGCGTATGGCAACTTTCTTCCCTCGACTTGAAATGCCTAGAATTCTAGGCATGATCACTCCTGCACAAGCTGTCTCGCTGAAAGACTAGTTTTCTAGGAAAAAGCGGGTGCTGGCTCGCCAGCTGGCGTAAAATCCAGAAATCTAGTCTTTTATGAAACGAGTCAAGCCTCTCCCGATACCGCCGGACCCGTTGGTGTCCGACAGCAAGGCTTTCGGCACATCGATCCGTGCCGCCCGCCGTGCTGTAGGCATGACCTTGGCCGAGGCCTCGCTTCTGCTGGGGGTGGCGCGGCAGACCCTCACCAACCTGGAGACAGGCAAGAGCAGCGTCAGCCTGGACACCGCCCTGCGCGCCGCCCGCGAATTCGGTGTCTCGATCCTGGCCGTCCCCGGCGGGCAGCGGGAGGCCGTGCGCCGCGCCCTGACTGCCATCACGGCGCCGGCCGACACGGAGAAGCAGCCGCCGGCAGGCAGCTGATCAGCATGGCGACGCTGCACGTCTGGGCCGGCGAGGATCTGGTGGGTGCCCTGGACCATGATCCGCAAACCAACCGTTTCAGCTTCGGCTACGCGCCCGAGTGGCGGCAGGCGGAGGCAAGTTTTCCGCTGAGCCCGCTGCTTCCGCTGCAGCCGGCGACCGGCCAGACCCCCGAGCAGCACAGCGCCCAGGTCCGGCAGTTCTTCGAGAACCTGCTGCCCGAAGGCGAAGCGCTGGACCACGCGGCGCAGGCGGCCGGCACCACCCGCTCCAACCTGGTGGGCCTGCTGATCGCCACCGGCCAGGAAACCGCCGGCGCCTTGCGCGTCACCCTGGCCGACGACCATGCTGCCGCTGGCGCTGGCGGGGCCGGCGAGCAATTGCGGGAAATCACGGCGGCCGAGCTTTCGCAGCGGATCCGCGCCCGCGAGAACACGCCCTTCTCGGTGTGGGACGGCAAGGTACGCCTGTCGATCGCCGGCTACCAGGACAAGATCGCCGTCTACGAGCGCGAGGGCAGGTGGTACCTGGTCGAAGGCGGCCGGCTGGCGTCCACCGAAATCGTCAAGCCGGTGCCGGTGCGCCAGCAGCTGGCGACCCTGCCGGCCAACGAACACCTGTGCATGCAACTGGCCCGCCGCGTCGGCCTCAGCGCCGCACAGACGCGGCTGGTGCAGGTGCCGGAGCCGGTGCTCCTGGTAAGCCGCTTCGACCGCATCGAAACCGGGGATGGCGTGCGGCGCCTGCACATCATCGACGGCTGCCAGGCGCTCGGACTGGCGGTGTCCATGAAATACGAGCGGGCCTACGGCGACGCCGCCGAAGTCGCCCACCTGCGCGAGGGCGCCAGCCTGCCCAAGCTGTTCGCGCTGATCGACCAAAGCCCGCTGCCCGCCGTCGACCGCCTCGGCTTGTTGCGGTGGGCGATCTTCCAGGTCCTGATCGGCAACAGCGACGCGCACGGCAAGAACGTGTCCTTCTTCTGCGACAGCCGCGGTCTGCGGCTGGCGCCCGCCTACGACCTGGTCTGCATGGAGGCCCTCGACGCCGGCCTCTCGCATGCATACGCCATGGCCATCGGTGATGCGTTCACCGAACAGGCATTGACACCCTACGAATGGGCGCACTTCGCCCATCTCTGCAAGCTGCCGTTCCGGCTGGTGGCGCACGAGCTCGACGCCTTGGCCGGCCGGGTGATTGCCGTGATGGACGACTTCCTCGCCGAGATGGGCGGCCAGTCCGTCCCGCCGGCCGTGGCGCAGCGCTTCCAGGCGCTGGTGCTGGCCACGTGCAAACGCCAGCGCGAGCACGTCGCGCAGATCGTCCGCTTCAAGCGCTCAGACTTCGCCTGAGCGACCGCCCATCGAAGGCCGCCGTCCGACGCGACCTGGTGACAGCTCGTCTTCGCGGCTCGCAGCGGGCGACTGGCAACCCGACCGACCCACTCGACGCAGGCGCATCCCGCTAAGGTGAACACGCTGGACGTGCGCCGATGGCGGGTTCGCCCTCAGCCGGCGCAGAGCTCCTTGAGCTTGGCGACGAAAGACGCCGCCTGTTCGGGATCGATGCCCTTCAAGCTCACCTCCAGTCGGCGGCCGCCGTCGAACAGCTTGATCTCTCCCCTGCCCCCGGCGTACTCGATGGTTTCGCTGGAGGCGCGCGGCCGCTTGACGGGCCCCTTGTCGGCCTTGGCGGCATCGGCGGCCACATGGCGGTAACCCCAGCCGTTCTTCTCCACCAGCCGGATGTACTCCAGGGTCTGCTCTTCGCCGAAACCGCTGCAATAGTCCCGCATCGCGTTGAGCATCTGGAAACTCAGGAGCGACGGGTGGTCCGACAGCGCCATGACCACCCGTTGCGGCAAGCTGGCCAGGGCCAGCGTGCGGCTCACGGTCGACTTCGGCAACTCCAGCGCCTGCGCCAATTCAACCTGGCTGGCGAAGACCCCCTTGGCCAGCAGCTCCTCCCACTTCAGCGCATCGTCCAGCGGCGTCTGCTCGCGCCGCCGCACGTTGGCATCGCGCGCGTGCTTGTACAGCTCCTGGTCGTTGGCCGGCTTGGGGTGAATTTCCACCCGCAGGCTGCTCAGTCCGGCGGCGCGGGCCCCGCGCAGCCGGGTCTCCCCTTCGATCAGGACGACGGCGCCCTCCCCTTCGGCGTAGCCGGTCGCCGGCACGCGCTGGCCGCTGCCCGACAGCGACATCGCCATCTCGTCCACCGCCTGCGAGGTGTAGACCACGCGGGGATTGAGCGGATTTGAACGGATGCGCTCCAGCGGCACCTCGTAGACCTGGCCCGGCGTGTAAATGGGTGCTTGCACACCGCCCTCCCCTGCCGCCAGCGGATGCAGCGGCGAGACCGTTGCCGATCGCGGGTCTGCCACGATCGGCGCGGTGGCGGCCGCCGCCTCGGCCACCGCCACCTGCTGCTCGGAGACGCTGCGGCGCTTGAAGACTTGCTTGTTCATCAGGCGGCCTCCGCACATGGGACCCGCACGGCGCGGTTCGCCACGACAGGGCACCATCCATGGGATGAAGCCCAGGTCGCCATCTATGGGACGACGGGAGCGCCAGGGTCGCTGCGAAATCCGTACTGGCCCACGGCCATGCCGCACGGCAGCGCTTCCACAAAGGTGACCGTCCATGGGATGCGTTGAAGGTCGCCGTTCATGGGATGGGCAGCAGCGATCGACGGCCCGGCCAGACAGATCGAGGTCGCCATTCATGGGACGCACCCAAGGTGACCTTTCATGGGACGGCAACCACACGTCCCAGGCGGCGGCCTGCACCCGAAATAGCTACCGGCTGCGGCCCAAGGTGACCGGATCTGGGAGCTCGGCGCACTGGCAGGCTGGGCGCGCCCGCCAAAAGGTGACCGGCTATGGGATCAACGCGGGCCAAGGACCGCCATGGTTGTTGGCGGGGGTGCGGCGGAAAACTTGGACTACCTGAAAGTAGTTCATGTATTCATATGAAGACCGCATCCGAGCTGTCACGCTCTACATCAAGCTGGGCAAGCG
>LNAP01001014.1_pt1 | contig 32079 bp, 25 predicted proteins | sample 602601 | NCBI WGS metagenome assembly LNAP01 (sample SAMN02440304, study PRJNA202911) | soil metagenome | biome: Subtropical and temperate rainforests or woodlands; isolation source: soil samples (1 kg each in a 20% v/v slurry with milli Q water) were... ...
CGCAGGCCGAACAGCGCGCCCGCAAGCAGCGGCAGCGACATCGCCGGGATCGCAAGCAGGCACACCCTGGAGTTCTTGCCCATCAGCCGCATCGTCATCGGCATCGCCGGCGCCATCATCGTCTCGCCGCCGATCGCGACCGCAAGCAGGCCGACGGGCAGCAACAGCAGCCAGCCCCAGCCGCGCATCAAGGCCTCGGGGCGCGACAGATGCAGGCTGACGATGATCGCGGGGATCGCGAGCGACAGCGTGACCGCGAACTTCATGTCGAAGAACGGATTGTGCATCGCGCTCATCACGTCGGACCGCACGCCGAGGAACGTCGCGAAGATCAGGATCGACAAGGGCGCGGCCACCAGCAGCGCCATGGTCAGCATGGCGCCGACGCGCGGCGCGCGATGGGCATTGTCGGCCGCGAGAGTGCGAATGAGTTGATCGGTATCCATGACTAGTGGTTCCGCAGTTTGGCGGTCAGCGCCGCGAGTCCGCGATGCAGTGCGACCCGCACCGCACCTTCGCTCATCGAAAATTTCGCAGCCGTGTCCTTGATCGAGGCAGCCTCCACCGCGATCGCCTGCAACACGTCGCGCTGGCGCTGCGGCAGCGTGCCGAGCTGCATCGCGACCTCGGCCGCGGAAGCCGTCTCCTCGGGCATCTCGCCCGGCAGGGTCTCGGCGAAATCGTCGATGTCGACGAAGATCCGCCTGCCCCGCCGCCTGAGCGTATCGATCAGCTTGTTGCGGCCGATCGCGAACAGCCACGGGGCAAAGGGGGCTTCGCTGTCCCAGGTGTGCCGCTTCAGATGCACCGCCAACAAAATCTCCTGCACGATATCCTCGGCCTGGTCGGGAGGCTGCCCGGCCCGCGCCAGGCCCCGCCTCGCGGCAGCGCGCAGCACCGGCGTGACCGCCTTCAACAGGCGATGATAGGCCGCGTCATCGCCTGCCATGGCCGACCGCATCAGGCCGGTCCACTCGTCCTCACGTCCGCGCACGCGCGCCCCTCACCTTGCAATTCGGCCGCTTGTTCAATTTGTTACGTTGCGCCCACATTATCACGAATTCGTGATTGACGCGTGGCGCCTGCGTTCCGAGGCGGCCGCAAGAACCCGCGAAGGCTCATAACATCGATCGGCCTCGTCCGCATCCGGCGGCCGACCGCGGGAGCCTGACTGCCCCGTTTTCGCCAAGTGTGGCCCGAAGATTCCCATTTTTTGCCCCGCTGTCGTCATGCACCGGGGTCTCTGTTCGCTCCCGGGACGGCGTAATCGGGGAGATCGTCAACATGTTGAAAGCCAGCAGGCGTGCGGCATTGCTTCTTACGGCCGCTGTATTCGTGCTGTTTGGGGGCGCCGCGCAGGCTGCGCCGAGCTCGGCCGTAAGCTCCAAAGCGGACGGCGCGAGCAAACAGGCGGACGTCGTCAAATCCGGCAAGCAGCGGCGCTCCTATGCGCACCGCCGCTCCGGGAGCAAGACGGCAGAGAAATCCTCCGACGACAAGGCCGGCAGGAAGGACGCCGCGGCCAAGGCCGACGAGGCCAAGACGGACGACAAGGCTACCGAGACCAAGGCTACCGAAATCAAGGCGAGTAACGACGTGCCGGTCTCCAGCCGGATGCCGCCGGACGTCGCCAACGCCAATGCGCAGCTCGCCGCCGCCGACACGCCGACCGCGACTGCAGCCTCCGCGATGACGGGCCGCGCCAATGACAATGTGCAGGCAGCGTCCGATAATACCGCCGCCCCCGATGCCGGGACCCAGGTGGTGGCGCCCGACCAGCTCAACGACATCGATCGTGCCCTGCAACAGGACAACCCGCCGGCGCAGAAGGCGGTGATTGCCGCAACCGACGCGCAGCCGCGGCCCGCCCCGGTCATGGCCAGCAGCCAGAGTTCGGCCTGGGACCAGAGTTCGCTGATCGGCAAGATCTTCATCGGCGTGGGCACGCTGCTGACGCTGGCCTCCGCCGCGCGCATGTTCATGGCCTAGTTTCTGGCCTGATCACTGGCCTCGTCCGGAACGCGCAGTTCGTCCCGCGTTCCGGCGGCTGTTGGCCCCTTGAAGCCCACCGCGCCAGCGGGCACATTGCCCGCTCAATCAAAAGCGTGGGTGGAGCATGAGCACGTTCGAACATATCATCGTCGAAAGCATCGGTGCGGTCGGCATCATCAAGCTGAACCGGCCGAAGATGCTCAACGCGCTCTCCTTTGGCGTCTTCCGCGAGATTGCGGCGGCCGTCGACGATCTCGAGGGCGATGACGCGATCGGCTGCATCGTCGTGACCGGCAGCGAAAAGGCCTTCGCCGCCGGCGCCGACATCAAGGAGATGCAGCCGAAGGGCTTCATCGACATGTTCTCGGAGGATTTCGCCGCGATCGGCGGCGATCGGGTCGCGCGCTGCCGCAAGCCGACCATCGCCGCGGTCGCGGGCTACGCGCTCGGCGGCGGCTGCGAGCTCGCCATGATGTGCGACTTCATCATCGCCGCCGACACCGCCAAGTTCGGCCAGCCCGAGATCACGCTCGGCACCATTCCCGGCATCGGCGGCACCCAGCGCCTGACCCGCGCGATCGGCAAGGCCAAGGCGATGGACCTCTGCCTCACCGGCCGCATGATGGATGCGGCCGAAGCCGAGCGCAGCGGCCTCGTCAGCCGCATTGTGCCCGCAGACAAGCTCATGGAAGAGGTCATGGCCGCCGCGGAGAAGATCGCGTCGATGTCGCGGCCCGCGGTCGCGATGGCGAAGGAGGCGGTGAACCGCGCCTTCGAGACCACGCTCGCCGAGGGCATGAGCGTCGAGCGCAACCTGTTCCACGCTACCTTTGCGCTGGAAGATCGCTCCGAGGGCATGGCCGCCTTCATCGAGAAGCGCAAGCCGGTGAACAAGAACCGGTGATACCTGCGAGCGGTCAGGCTGGTGTAAGGCTCCGGCGTCTTCCCGCAAAAATGCTGTGACGCGCCTGCAACAAGCACGGAATACATGGGGGTTTCCCCCGCGGCAGTTTGCCTGCGGGACCTCGGCTGGTTAAACAGTTAAGAGGCCACCGTCGGCGGGGGCGGACAGCCGGGGTTTTGCGGGATTACATGATTGGGCGTGCCGCCAGAGCTGGTCGCGTGATGACGCGGCATCGATCGGGCGTGGGTCCTGTGCTTGCGACATGGACCGCGCTGGCGCTCTGTTGCGCCCTGCCCGCCGCCGCATGGGCGGAAGCCCTGCCCGAGGCGCTCGCCAAGGCCTACCAGACCAATCCGCAGCTCAACGCCGAACGCGCGCGGCAACGCGCGACCGACGAGAACGTGCCGCAGGCACTCGCTGGCTACCGGCCGCAGATCGTGGCGAGCCTCAGCGCCGGCCTGCAATCGGTTCGCAATCTGCTGCCCGACAACACCATCCAGACCGCGAATTTGAAGCCGTGGGTGATTGGCGTCACCGTGACGCAGACCCTGTTCAACGGCTTCCGCACCGGCAACAGCGTGCGCGTTGCCGAACTCCAGGTGCAGTCCGGCCGCGAGGCGCTGCGCAATGTCGGCCAGGGCGTGCTGCTCGACGCGGTCACCGCCTACACCAACGTGCTGGCCAACCAGTCGCTGGTCGAGGCGCAGCGCTCCAACGTCGCGTTCCTGCGCGAGACGCTCTCGGTCACCCAGCGCCGCCTCAACGCCGGTGACGTCACGCCGACCGACAGCGCGCAGGCCGAGGCCCGTCTGAGCCGCGGGCTCGCCGATCTCAACGCCGCGGAAGTCGCGCTCGCGGTGAGCCAGGCGGTCTACGCGCAGGTGATCGGCAACGCGCCGTCGCAGCTTCGGGCCGCCGAAGTCGTCGATCGCTATCTGCCGAAGAGCCGCGAGGACGCGCTGACGATGGCGATCCGCCAGCACCCGGCGGTGATGGCAGCGGGCTTCGACGTCGATGTCGCCTCGACCAACATCCGCCTCGCCGAGGGCACGCTGCTGCCGAGCGCCAGCATTCAGGGCAGCGCCAGTAAAAGTCGCAACAACGACCCGACGCTCGGCACCTTTGCCGAGGACCAGGCCTCGGTCGTCGCCAATGTCACCGTGCCGATCTACGACGGCGGCCAGGCCGCCGCGCAGACCCGGCAGGCCAAGGAGATCACGGCGCAGAGCCGGCTCGTGCTCGACCAGGTGCGCAACCAGGCGCGCACGGCCGCGACCAGCGCGTGGGTTGCCAATGAAGGCGCCAAGATCGCGGTCTCGGCCTCGGAGTCCGAGGTGAAGGCCGCGACCGTCGCGCTGCAGGGCGTGCAGCGCGAAGCCGCCGGCGGCCAGCGCACGACGGTCGACGTGCTGAACTCGCAGGCCGATCTGATCCAGGCCAAGGCCCGCCTGATCAGCGCACTGCGCGACCGCGTCATCGCCTCCTACACGCTGCTCAGCGCGGTCGGCCATCTCGACGTCAAGACCCTGAGCCTGAACACGCCGGACTACCTGCCCGAGGTGCACTACCAGCAGGTCCGCGATGCCTGGCACGGCCTGCGCACGCCGTCGGGGCAGTGATATCCTGCCGTAGCGCTTAGGCGCACAACACAATTCGCTCCCTCGCCGCCGGAGTACCCATGGCCAGCTACGCCCACAAGCGCGCATCACAGCCCGCGACGCCGATCAACTTCGACGTCCCGGCGCATGCCTGCGACTGCCACACGCACATTCATGGCGACGTCGAGAAGTTTCCGTTCTTTGCCGGACGCGTCTACACGCCGGGGCCAGCTTCGCCGGAGGAAATGGCCGCCCTGCACAAGGCACTGCATATCGAGCGCGTCGTGATCGTGACGCCGAGCGTCTATGGCACCGACAACTCATCCACCTCGTTCGGCATGAAAGCGCGCGGCGCGACTGCGCGCGGGGTCGCTGTGATCGACGACAAGACCAGCGAGGCGCAACTCGATGCGATGCAGGCGGACGGCTTCCGCGGCATCCGTATCAATCTTGCGACCGACGGCATCAACAATCCCGACGTCGGGCGGGCGCGCTTTACTGCCACAGTCGAACGCATGAAGGCGCGCGGCTGGCACGTGCAGCTCTACACCACGCTGCCGATGATCTCCGCAATCAAGGATCTGGTGCTGGCCTCACCGGTGCCCACCGTGTTTGATCACTTTGGAGGTGTCGAGGCTTCACTCGGGATGGAGCAGCCCGGATTTTCCGACCTGATCACGCTCGTCAAATCCGGCAAGGCCTATGTGAAAATTTCCGGCGCCTATCGCTCGTCGAAGCTCGCACCCGATTACCAGGACATGGTGCCTTATGCGCATGCGCTGATCGCGGCCAACGCCGACCGCATCGTCTGGGGCACCGACTGGCCACATCCGGACTCCGTTCCAGTACCCGGACGCAAGGCCACCGATATCGCGCCATTCTATCCGATCGACGACGGACGCCTGCTCAACCAGCTTCCGGTGTGGGCGCCGGATGCGGATGTGCGCAAGAAGATCCTGGTCGACAATCCTGCGCGGCTCTACGGGTTCTGAGTCGCGCCACGCGCAATTAGGTTCAACGGAGCGCGATGTGATTCCAATTCGAGTCATGGAACTGTTGTCGCGAGAGCACAACGACATCTGACTCACACGAACGTGTTTGATTTTGCTTTCGCTTTTCACCCTTTCGGTTGAGGCAAGGATTCCGTTTCATCGGTACGCACGCACAGATTTCATTTGTTCGTGCGGAACCATGCCTTTATCGCATTATCTCGCCGCGCTTTTCTCCGGCATCGGAATTGGCTTCACCGTCGCAGCTCCGATCGGGCCAATGGGCATGCTGTGCATCCAGCGCACCTTGGCATCGGGCATGGCCACGGGCCTCGCAACCGGCTTCGGCGCAGCCACCGTGCATCTTGCCTACAGTGCCTTGGCGGTCCTGGGGCTCGGCGCGCTGGCGCAGCCCTGGGTCGAGGCCAATGCGGTTGGCTTCGGTATCGTCTCCGCACTCACCCTGCTGTGGTTCGCGATCCGGACCCATCGCGGTTCCGTCACGCTTCAGGAGACCGGTGAATTCGACAAGGTGCGTCTGGCGCGCGCCTATCTCAGCGCCATCGCGCTCGGGTTCACCAATCCGCTCACGGTGATCCTGTTTCTGGCCGCGCTGAACGCGTTCTCCACGCAATCCGCGGCAGCGCCGCTGATCGCGGGCGTATTCGTCGGCTCCACGGTATGGTGGACGATGCTCAGCACGACGGTGGCAACCGCGCGGTCATGGCTGACGCCGCGGATGCTGTCGCTGAGCCGCCGGTTCGCCAGCCTGATGCTGCTCGGGCTCGGCACCACGATGCTGATACGAATCGCGCAGCGGATCTTGTGACGGGCGGCGGTCAGCGCGCGCGGCGGGAGAAGAAGGAGATCAGGACCGGCAGGGTCACAAGGATCACGACCGGCGCCAGCATCATGCCGGTGACGACGACGACCGCCAGCGGCTTCTGTACCTGCGAGCCGATGCCCTCCGACAGCGCCGCGGGCAACAGGCCGACACCGGCGACCACGCAGGTCATCAGCACGGGCCGGAGCTGCAATTCGCCGGTGCGTATCACCGCACTCATGCGGTCCATGCCCTCTTCGATCAGCTGGTTGAACTGCGACAGGATGATGATGCCGTCCATCACGGCGATGCCGAACAGCGCGATGAAGCCGATCGCGGCCGACACGCTGAACGGCGTGCCGGTGATCAACAGCCCGAGCACGCCGCCGAAGATCGCCATCGGAATCACGCTCATCGCGAGCAACGTGTCGACCATCGAGCCGAAATTGAACCACAGCAGGACGCCGATCAGCGCCAGCGAGATCGGCACCACGATCGACAGCCGCCGGATCGCATCCTGGAGATTGCCGAACTCACCCACCCAGTCCATGTGCGCACCGGGCGGCAACTGCACCTGGTCGGCGATCTTCTGCTGCGCCTCGCGGATCGCGCTGCCAAGGTCGCGCTCGCGCACCGAGAACTTGATCGGCAGATAGCGCTCCTGCTGCTCGCGATAGATGTAGGCCGCGCCCGACACGAGGCTGATGGTGGCGACCTCGCTCAACGGGATCTGCGTGACGGTGCCGTTCGGTCCCGGCGCGCCGATCCGCAGATTCTGAATCGCCTCGGCGCTCCGGCGGTATTCCGGCGCGAGGCGGACGATGATCGGGAAGTGACGGTCGCTTCCCGGCTCGTAGAGATCGCCGGCGGTGTCGCCGCCGATCGCGACCTTGATGGTGGCGTTGATGTCGCCGGGCGCGAGCCCATAGCGCGCGGCCTTGGCGCGGTCGATGTCGATCTGGACGGTCGGCTGGCCGAGCGAGGTGAACACCGCCAGATCCGTCACGCCCTGGACGGTGGCCAGCACCGACTTGATCTTGTTGGCGGTATCCGTGAGCGCCTGGAGATCGCTGCCGAACAGCTTGATCGAGTTCTCGCCCTTCACGCCCGAAACGGCTTCGGAGACGTTGTCCTGCAGATATTGCGAGAAGTTGAACTCGACGCCGGGGAAGCGGTCGTCAAGCTGCTTGAGCAGCTGCGCGGTCAGCTCCTCCTTGTCGCGGGTGCCGGGCCATTGGCTGGCGGGTTTCAATGGCGCAAAGAACTCGGCGTTGAAGAAACCCGCGGCATCGGTGCCGTCGTCGGGGCGGCCGTGCTGCGACACCACGGACTCGACCTCGGGCCGGGCACGGATCACCTTGCGCATCTCGTTGACATAGGAGTTGCCCTCCTGGAGCGAGATGGTCGGCGGCAGCGTCGCGCGGATCCAGAGGTTGCCCTCTTCCAGCTTCGGCAGGAATTCAAGACCGAGCAGCCGGCTGAGCGCCACCGTCATCAGCACGAGGCCGACCGCGGCGCCGAGCATGATGCCGCGGTTGGCGACGGCCCAATTCAGCACCGGCATGTAGATCCGGTGCAGGACCAGCATCACCTTGGTCTCGGTCTCATGGACATGCGCGGGCAGGATGATCGCGGACAGTGCCGGCGTCACCGTGAACGTCGCAAGCAGGCCGCCGGCGAGCGCGTAGGCATAGGTGCGCGCCATCGGTCCGAAGATGTTGCCCTCGACGCCGGACAGCGTGAACAGCGGCAGGAACGCCGCGATGATGATCGCCGCGGCAAAGAAAATCGAGCGCGACACGTCGGCCGCGGCGCTGAGGATGGCATGGCTCTTCATGCCGAACAGCGTCTCGTGCGACATGTGCTCGGCTTCCGACATCGGTGTCGTCTGCGTCAGGCGCCGGAAGATCGCCTCCACCATGATGACGGTGGCGTCGACGATCAGGCCGAAATCGATGGCGCCGACCGACAGCAGGTTTGCCGACTCGCCGCGCAACACCAGGATGATCACGGCGAAGAACAGCGCAAACGGAATGGTGGCCCCGACGATCAGCGCGCTGCGGAGATCGCCGAGGAATATCCACTGCAGCAGCACGATCAGCAAAATGCCGACCACCATGTTGTGCAGCACGGTGTGGGTGGTGAGCTCGATCAGGTCCCCGCGATCGTAGATGCGCTCGATGCGCACGCCGGGCGGCAGGATGCTGGACTCGTTGATGGTTTGAACGAGCTGGTGGACGCGCTTGATGGTCGGCGAGCTCTGCTCGCCGCGGCGCATCAGGACGATGCCCTGCACGATGTCGTCGGACTCGTCGAGACCGGCAATGCCGAGACGGGGCTTCTGACCGACGGTGACGGTGGCGACGTCCTTGACCAGCACCGGGTTGCCGCCTGTCTGCGAGACCATCGTATTCGCGATATCGTCGATCGAACGGATCAGGCCGACGCCGCGCACCACGGCCGATTGCTGGCCGATGTTGACGGTGTTGCCGCCGACATTGACGTTCGCATTGCCGACCGCCTGGAGCAGTTGCGGCAGCGTCAGGCCGTTGGCGACGAGCTTGTTGAAATCGACCTGGATCTCGTAGGTTTTGCTCTTGCCACCCCACCCGGTGACGTCGATTACGCCAGGCACGGAGCGGAAACGGCGCTGCAGGATCCAGTCCTGGATGGTCTTGAGGTCGAGCACGCTGTAGTTGGGCGGACCGACGAGGCGATAGCGGAAGATTTCGCCGATCGGGCTGAGCGGCGAGATCTGCGGCTGCACGTTGCCCGGCAGCGGCGCGAGCTGCGCCAGGCGGTTCAGCACCTGCTGCAACGCCTCGTCATAGGTGTAGGCGAAGGAGAACTGGATTTTGACGTCGGACAGACCATAGAGCGAGATGGTGCGGATGGTCGTGATGTTCTTCAGACCCGCGACCTGGGTCTCGATCGGGATTGTGATGTAGCGCTCGATCTCTTCGGCCGAGAGGCCCGGGCTTTGCGTCACGATGTCGACCATCGGCGGGGTCGGATCGGGATAAGCCTCGATGTTGAGCTGGTTGAAGGCGATCAGGCCGCCGATGAGCACGGCGACGAACATGCCCACCATCAGGAAGCGCCGGTTGACGGCAAGGGCGACGAGACGATCCATTCAGGTCTTCAGTTTCTTGGGTCGTCGATCAGCTACCGGACGCCGCGCGGTCGATGAACAGGCTGCCCTTGGTGACGATCTGTTCGCCGGGCTTCAGGTTGCTGGTGACTTCGACGAGATTGCCGTTGATGAGGCCGATCTTGATCCGGCGCAGCTCGACCGACTTGTCCTCGCGTGCAACCCAGATCCGAACCTGGTCGCCCTCGTAGATCAGCGCCTGCTTCGGCACAGCCGGCGCTGCCCGGTCGCCTGCGGAGTAGATCGTGACGTTGGCGAACATCTCCGGCTTGAGCAGCCCGTCCTTGTTGTCGATGGTGGCGCGCACCAGGAGGCGGCGCGTGCTGGGGTCGATCGCGGCGGCGACGTAGTTGATCTTCGCGGTGAGTGGACGGCCCGGCAGCGCCATCACGTTGACGCTGATGTCCTGCCCGATGCACACCGCGGCCGCATCGCTCTCGCGCACGAAGGCGGTGAGCCAGACCGTGGAGAGATCGCCGATTACGAAGACCGGATCGCTGGCGCCGGAATTGACGTACTGGCCGGGGCCGATCTTGCGCTGCACGACCGTACCGGAGATCGGCGAGTAGATCGTGACCTCCGGATTTATCGCGCCCTTGTCCTGAAACGCCTTGATGGTCTCGTCCGTGAAGCCGAGGATGCGCAGTTTGTTGCGCGCGGCCTCGAGCGCCGTGCCCGAGGAGCGCACATCGTTCTGCGCCTGAACCTGGGTCGCTTCCGCCTGCTGATAGTCCTTCAGCGGGATGGCGTGGCCTTCATAGAGGTCCTTGGCGCGCTTGAACTGGATGTCGGCGAGATCGACCGCCGACTTCGCCTTGTTCTGCGAGGTCATCGCGGCGATGAAATCGTTCTGGGCCTGCACAGTGTCGGCGGCCTCGATCGTGAACAGCGGTTGACCTTGCTTCAGCATCTCGCCGGGCTTGGCAAGCAGCTTGGTGACCCGGCCTGCGTAAGGCGAGAACACCGGCGTCGAACGGTCCTCGTCGACCGCGACCTTGCCCTCGGTGACATACTCGGCCCGGAAGGTCTTGGCCTTGACCGGCTCGATCGTCAGCGTCGCCCATTCGGACGGCGACGGCGTGAAGTTCTGCGCATTCCTGCGCGACTGGCTGGAGATCTCGGAATGCTTCTTGTCCTTGGGCCCCGCATAGAGAAAGCCGTAGGCCCCGGCACCGGCAAGAGCTAGTAAAACTACGGATGAGATCACCCGTCGTTTCGTAACCACCTGCAATCGCTTGGTATTTTCAACTACCATGGGGCCCGGTCGTGTCTGCGACGATCCTGGCAGACGCCTGCCTTATCGGTCGCGCTAATAGTGCCGAATTGCGATTTCAAACAACCTAAAAAACGCTGGCCATCTTTCGGTTTGCGTTAAAATTTTGCGACACGTCAGCTTCATGTCAGCTTCATGTCAGCTTCGCGCCGGCCACTGTGCCGGATGACTGCCGAGCGGCATCGCCGGACGGCTCCATTGCGCCGGCGTCGCCGACAGCAGTGCGGAATGGCGCACTGCTTTCAGCATGCCGAAGCCAGATGGCATGGGCTCGATGAACGCAGCATGTACGGCCTCGCCCGTGAGATCAGGGGTGTTCAAGCCGCCGTCGAGCCGACCGAGATTCCACAGCCAGCGCCCGGTCTGCGCCAGCGACACGCGCACGTGCCAGCTGCCGCCTTCGCGGGCCTGGCGCGCCTTGGCCATCATCGCGCCGAACGCCATCAGATAGCCGGTGGCGTGGTCGAGCATCTGCGCGGGCAATTCCTTGGGACCATCGATGCCGGCGGCCTGCCCCTCGGCATGGTTGAAGCCCGTCGTGGTCTGCACCAGCGAATCGAAGCCGCGTCGCTCGGCCCACGGGCCGGTGTGGCCATAAGCCGACAGCGTGACGTAGACGATGCCGGGATTGATGCTTGCCGCCTCCTCCGGCGCGAAGCCAAGGGCGGCGAGCGCGCGCGGGCGATAGCCTTGCGAGAAGATGTCGGCGTCCCGCAACAGCGCGCGCAGCTGCGCCCTGCCCGCTTCACTCTTCAGCTCGATGTAGGTAGTGAGCTTGCCGCGACCGGTGTCGATCGTGAGCCAGGGAATGGCGGGCAACTCCGGACCTGAGACGAGCAGCACATCGGCGCCGTGAGCGGCGAGCGTGCGGCCAGCGACGGGGCCCGCGATAACGCGGGAGAGATCGAGCACGCGAAGTCCCGCGAGCGGACGATCACCTTCGGGCCAGGCTTTTGGCGGAGCCTCGCCGATCTTCTCGATCGAGACCAGCGGCAGTTTGGCGAGCGCACACGCCTGCGGTAGCGCGAACCATTCATCGTAGGAGCGCATCAGCGCAACGACGCCGCCCGCAGCATAAGCCGCAGTCTCGAATTCCTCGCCCTTCCACTGCATCAGCGCGGCCTGCACCTTCTCGCGCTCGGGTTCGCAGCCGAGCACCTTGCAGACGGCGTCGCGGTGATGCGGGAAATTGGTGTGGCAGCGGACGAAGCGGTTGTCGCCGGTCCTGTAGACGCCGGCGATGGCGTCCCAGGCCGGGGGCGGCGGCTTGTCGTCGAGCCGCAAATAACGCTCGGAGCGGCATTCGGCCACGGCGTGGCGCATATCGACGGAGACGTCCTGTGCCTGCCCGCTGCGCTGCCGCCAGATCTCGACCGCGGCGAGACCTGCGGCAGCGATCGTGGTCTGTCCGGCGACGGCGACGCGAAACGACGACGGGATTTGCGGCTCTTCGCCGGTCAGCCGGACACGCGCAAGCGCAGCCGGCTCGCCGCCCGCAGAGGTCCAGATATCGTTGAGAATGTCGGCGGGACTTTGCATACCGCGTCTCTCCCTCTACTTTTCGCGACCATGTCATGACCGCAGAAAGGATTGCAATGGCCGCGATCGATCCCCTCACCGCAGGCGCCGTATTCATCGCAACGGCGGCCACCGACGCGGTCTATGTCATGTTCACCTCGGCCGTGATCGCCCGCAAGCGCGTGCCGGCGGCGAACTGGAGCGCGGTGTGGTATCTGCTCTCGTCCTACGCGGTGATCAGCTATACCGAAAACGCCTTTTACGTCGCCTTCGCCGCGATCGGCTCCTGGGCCGGCGCGTACGCGTCGCTGACCTTCCTGCACCGCCCGCCCGGCGGCCCGCCGGTGGGGGCGGCGCCGGAGTGAGGCGGGCCGCTCCTTTCTCCACGTCATTGCGAGCGTAGCGAAGCAATCCAGGACTGATTCCGCGGATGCATTTCTGGATTGCTTCGCTACGCTCGCAGTGACGATGTGGAGGCTTCTGCGGGTCTTCTGAAACAGCTACACTTCTTGCTATCAACAAAAAGGAAAACCAACCAATGGATCTCGGTCTCAAAGGAAAGAACGCCATCGTGCTCGGCGGCACGCGCGGCATCGGGCGGGCGATTGCGGCGACGCTGGCCGGTGAAGGCACCCATGTGGCGGTATGCGCGCGCAATGCCGATCAGGTCGCGGCCACAATTGCCGAATTAAAGGCAAGCGGTATCAACGCCACCGGCGGTGCGGTCGACGTCACCGATGGCGCGGCGCTGAAATCCTGGATCGAGAGCGCAGCAAACGAGCTCGGCGGCATCGACATGCTGTTCTCCAACGCCGGCGCGATGGCGCAAGGCCACGATGCAGCGTCCTGGGAGCAGAACTTCCGGCTTGATGTACTCGGCGCCGTGCATGCGTTCGATGCCGCGCGGCTGTTCCTCGAAGCCAGCGGCGAGAAGAGCGGCGATGCGGCCTTCGTCATTATCTCCTCGATCTCGGCGGCGCAGGCCGATCTTGCCAGCTCCTACGGTCCGATCAAGGCGGCGCTGATCCACATGGCCAAGGGACTGGCGCGGCAATACGCGAAGAAAAAGATCCGCGTGAATGTCGTGTCGCCCGGCACGGTCTATTTCAAGGGCGGCGTCTGGGACATGATCGAGCAGAACATGCCCGAGCGTTACAATGATGCCATGAAGCGCAATCCCACCGGCCGCATGGCGACGCCGCAGGAGATCGCGAGCGCGGCGGTGTTTCTGGCGAGTCCAGTGTCGGGGTTCACCACGGGATCGAATCTCGTCGTGGATGGGGCGATCTCGAACCGGGTGAATTTCTAGGGAAGCGGAGCATCATCACCGAAGAACTTGTAGGATGGGCAAAGCGAAGTGTGCCCACCGCTTTCGCGAAAGATCCTAGAAGGTGGGCACGACGCTTACGCGCCTTTGCCCACCCTACGGCAGCTTCGCTGGAGGCAAGCACCTCAATGAAAATCCCGCGACGGCGGCAGGATGCGGACGTTGCGGGGGTGGCGGATTTTTTGCGCGGGGGTATCCGCGTGGGCGCGGGGGTCGTCGTTGAGCGGCTCGACCTCGGTGGCGCCTGCCGGCAACGGATGCTTACGGGTTAGCGCGTCGTTGGCGAGGCCGACCAGGTCATGCGAGCGGTCGATCATGCGCTGGGCGATGAGATGCGTCACCTTTTCGGGGCTGCTCTGGATATAGCCCTCGACCAGGATGAGGCGCGCGCCCATCACCTCCTTGCGGTACTGCTCCATGATCTTGGGCCACACCACGACATTGGCGATGCCGGTTTCGTCCTCGAGCGTCATGAACACGACGCCGCTGGCGCTGCCCGGCCGCTGCCGGACCAGCACCACGCCGGCGCAGCGGACACGGCGCCGTTCGTTCTCGTGGCTGATCTCCCTGCATGCCACCACCCGCTCGCGCAAAAACATCTCACGCAAGAACTCCATCGGATGGCCCTTCAGCGACAGCCGGATTGTCTGGTAGTCCGCGACCACCTGCTCGGCACGCGGCATCAGCGGCAGCGGCTGTGCGTGCTCGTCGGGCTGCTCGCGCGCGGTCGCCGCTTCGAACAGCGGCAACGGGACATCGTCAGGCAGCCGCCGCACCTGCCACAACGCCTCGCGGCGATCGAGCCCGAGCGAGCGGAACGCGTCGGCATCCGCCAGCAGGATCAGCGCGCGTTTGGGCAGGCCGGTATCCCGAGCAAAATCCTCGAGCGAGGTGAAGGTATCGCGATTGCGCGCGGCGATGATGCGACCGGCCCAGTCGTCCTGATTGACATAGTCCTTGCCTTGCCGCCTTGCCTGCTCCTCCTTGAGCCTCTCCTCATCCTGATCGAGCCAGTGGAAGCCGTCGATCTGGCGGAAGCCGAGGCGCACGGCGCAGTATTTGCCGCTCCCCTCCTCCAGCGTGTTCTGCGCAAAGCTGCGGGACACGTCGATGTCGCGCACCTCGACGCCATTCTTGCGGGCGTCGCTGACGATCTGAGCCGGGGCGTAGAAGCCCATTGGCTGCGAATTGAGGAGCCCGCAGCAGAACGCATCGGGGTGGTGATACTTCAGCCAGGAGGAGATGTAGACGAGCTGGGCAAAGCTGGCCGCGTGGCTCTCGGGGAAACCGTAGGAGCCAAACCCCTTGATCTGATCAAAACAGCTTCTGGCGAAGTTGGGATCGTAGCCGCGCGCGACCATATTGCCGATCAGCTTCTCTTCGTATTGGCCGATGGTGCCGACATTGCGGAAGGTCGCCATCGAGCGGCGCAAGCCATTGGCTTCCTCGGAAGTGAACTTTGCCGCCTCGATCGCGATGCGCATGGCCTGTTCCTGGAACAGTGGCACGCCCTTCGTCTTGTGCAGCACCTTGTAGAGCTCGTCCGCAGGACCATGCTCAGGCGATGGCGAGGGATAACGAACCTCCTCCTGACCGTTCCGCCGCCGCAAGTAAGGGTGCACCATGTCGCCCTGGATCGGTCCGGGCCTCACGATCGCAACCTCGATGACGAGATCGTAGAAGGTCCTCGGCTTCAGCCGCGGCAGCATGTTCATCTGGGCGCGGCTCTCGACCTGGAATACGCCGAGCGATTCCCCGAGACACAGCATGTCGTAGACTTTGGAATCGTCCTGCGGGACGCTCGCCAGAACCCAGCGTTCACCCTTGTGGTCCGCGACCAGATCAAAGCACTTGCGGATGCAGGTCAGCATGCCGAGCGCGAGCACGTCGACCTTCATCATGTTGAGCGCGTCGACGTCGTCCTTGTCCCATTCGATGAAGGTGCGGTCGTCCATCGCGGCGTTGCCGATCGGCACATAGGTGTCGAGCCGGTCCTGCGTCAGCACATAGCCGCCGACGTGCTGGGAGAGATGGCGCGGGAATTCGATCAGCTCGGTCGCAAGCTCGACCGCGAGGTTGATCATCGGATTTTGCGGATCGAGCCCGGCCTGCCTGACCTGCATGTCGTTGAGGCCACGGCCCCAGCTTCCCCACACGGTGTCGGCGAGCGCGGCGGTGACGTCCTCGGTCAGGCCCAGCGCCTTGCCGACGTCGCGGATGGCGCTGCGCGGACGGTAATGGATCACGGTGGCGATGATCGCGGCACGGTGGCGGCCGTAGCGGCGATAGACGTATTGCATCACCTCCTCGCGCCGCGAATGCTCGAAATCGACGTCGATGTCAGGCGGCTCCAGCCGCTCCTTGGAGATGAAGCGCTCGAACAAGAGGTCGACCTTGGTCGGGTCGACCGAGGTGACGCCAAGCACGTAGCAGACGGCCGAATTCGCCGCCGAGCCGCGCCCCTGGCACAGGATGTTCTGGCTACGCGCGTAGTGGACGATGTCGTGCACGGTGAGGAAATAGTGCGCGTATTTCAGCTCGGCGATCAGCGCGAGCTCTTTCTTCAGGGTCGTGCGCAGCTTGTCGTCGATGTTGTAGATACCACCAAAATAGGTGTCGACACCCGCCCAGGTCAGGTCCTCCAGATGCCCTTGCGCGGTCTTGCCCGGCGGCACCGGCTCGTCCGGATACTGGTATTTGAGCTGGTCGAGCGAGAAGTCGATGCGGTCGGCAAAGCGCATGGTCTCCGCGATCGCCTCGGGGAAGTCGCGGAACAGCCGCGACATTTCGCGCGGCGTCTTCAAAAAGCGCTCGGCGTTGGCTTCCAGCTTCCGCCCGATCGCCTCGATGGTGGTCTTTTCCCGGATGCAGGTCAGCACATCCTGAAGCGGACGACGGCCGGCATCGTGATAGAGCACCTCGTTGGTCGCGAGCAGCGGCACCTTTGCTGCCGCCGCGAGATCATCGAGCCGCGCCAGACGGCGGCGGTCGTCGCCACGATAGATCAGGCTCGCCGCCAGCCACACGCAATCGGCGCGGCTTGCTTTCAGCTTTGCAAGAATATCCAGCGCCTGCGCCGCATCGAAGCGATGCGGCAACGTCAGGACCAGGAGCTGGCCTTCGGAAAAATCCAGGAGGTCGGCGAAGGTGAGATGGCACTCGCCCTTCTCGATCCGCGTGATGTCGTCGCCGCGCTTGCCCCGGGTGAGGAGCTGGCAGAGCCGGCCATAGGCCGCGCGGTCGCGCGGATAGACAAAGATGTCGGGCGTGCCGTCGATGAAGACGATGCGCGCGCCGATCAACAGCTTCGGCTTGTTCAGCACCTCGACATTGTCGAGCTCCTTCCAGGCCCGCACGACGCCGGCAAGCGTGTTGTGGTCGGCGATTCCGATTGCGGGGATCTCGAGCCTGCTCGCCTGATGCACATAGGCGCGCGGATCCGAGCCGCCGCGCAGGAAGGAGAAATTCGTGGTGATGCCGATCTCGGCATAAGCGGGCGTAGTCATGCGAAAAGACCGTGGACATACCAGCCGGGAGAAGCGGGCTTGCCATCGCCGTCGAACACTTCCCCCTCATAGAGACCATCGCGAAAAATCCAGAAACGCAGGCCTTCGGCATCCTCGATGCGGAAATAGTCCCGCGTCAGCTGCCTGCCGTCCTGCCGCCACCATTCCATGGCAATGCGCTCGGGTCCCTCCACCCGCACCACCGCATGCAGCGCGCGGCGCCAGGTGAACTGATGCGGCGGCCCGTCGGGGACGGTCGCGAACGGCACATTGATCGGCTCCGGTCTGTCGAACAGCCGCAAGGGACGCAGCGGCGGCTCGCTCTCGGCGCGCGCCGGCCATTCGGCCTGCATGGCGACGGCGAGATGGTGCTGCGCCGGCGCGGCCACCACCGCACATTCGGGGATATGCGTGTCCTGCGGCAGGTGCACGACGACGCGTTTTCCGCCGATACGCGCGGCGATCCGGTCGATCAGCGCGGCGAGCTCGTCATTGTCATGGACATGGGCGTCGAGATCGCGCTGCTCCTGCACCACGATCTCGGTGCGGCTCGCCGACAGCCGCACCATGTCGAAGCCGAAGCCGGGATCGAGCGGGTCGGCGAGCGCATCGAGACGCTCGCGGAACAGACGGTCGATGACCGCGCTTTTCGTCACCGGCCGCCCGGTCTCGACCATGATCGCGCGCACCACGCCGTCGGTGCGGAAGAAGGCGGCTTCCAGCCGGCGCGCGCCCTTGCCCTGTTTCTCCATGGACGCGATCAATGTGTCGGCAAGGCGCGACAGCGTCATCGCGATCATGGTGTCGGTCGCGATCGGCTCGGCAAAGCGCTTCTCCACGATGTAATCGGGCAGCGGCTTTCGCGGATTGATCGGCGCATCGCCCTGCCCCAACGCATGCGCGAGCAGCGTGGAGAACCGCGCGCCGAACCGTGCCGTGATCTCGCTCGGCGCGCGCGCAGCGACATCGCCGATGGTTTTCAGGCCCGCACGGCGCAAACCGGTGGTGATGGCCTCGCCGGCACCGAGCGCGGACACCGGAAACCGGTCGATCGCCGCGGCTTCCCCGCCATCGGCAACAATGGTGCCTGAGGTCTGCCGCGTCAGCGTACGCGCGCAAACCGAGGTGCCGGCAATCGCCGCGCTGACGGCAAAACCCTGCCGGCCGAGCGCACGGACCAGCGTCTGCAACAGTGCCGCCTCGCCGCCGAACAGATGCGCGCAGCCGGTGATGTCAAGGAACAGCCCGTGCGGTGGATCGAGCGCCACCAGCGGCGTGAAGCGGTCGCACCAGTCGGCGATGTCACTGAGCGTCTTCGCGTCGGCCACGACATCGGCGTCGAACACTTTCAAGTCCGGACACATCGCCCGCGCATTGGCCAGCGGCTGGCCGATATACAGCCCCAAACGCGACGCGGCATCGTCAAGCGCATGGATCACCAGCGCATTGTTGTCCTTGATGACGACGATGCACGGCTCATCCTGCGCGACGATGCTCGGCAAAAACCGCTGGATCCGGTCGATGGGCAGGCGCGGCAGCCACAGGCTGAGGATGCGCCGACGGTTCACTGAACTGGCACTCATTACATTTCCATTCCATGATCCACCGGCCGCACGGGCCATGACGATTGCGCAACAGCTCGGCATCGAAGCGAGGCGCGCCCCATGCACTCCACATCGCACCCGGCGGCGAATGCGCCGCGCGCAGCATCCACCGCGTCTCGGCGGTCGAAGGCAGCGGCTGCGCCGCCATCCGCAGCATCAAGCCGGTGACACCGGAAGATTGCGCGGCCAGCGTCAGCTTGCGGCTTGCCACGAGATCGAACTGCCGCGTCTCGCCCCAGAGCTCGAGCACGACGGCCCCGAGCGCATCGCAGGCGAGCGCGTCGGCCGAGCTGCGCAGCGCGCTCTCGACATCGGCGGCGCGCACCATCACCACGCGGCGTGGATCGAGGCCGAGCTCGGCGAGCCCGCTCATCGACAGCGCGCCCGTTTCGATTTCCGAAAAATCCTGCCGCACCCACAGCAGCGGCCGGCTCGCCGACACGCGCCCTGCGAGGCCCATGACAAACCCCGTTGCGGCCGTCCCCTGCCGGCCCTCGCAAAACACCTCGTGGATCGCCGCGCGCGCGAGCCCACCCTTGAGCGCGGTGTCGACCTCGCTGTGGCCGAGCGCGACGCGACCGTGCTGGTGCATGACCTCCGCCGTCTCGATGCGCTCGATCTGGCCGCGCAAGGTCGCAAGCGCGCTCATACGTGCGCCGCTCATGCTCGCCGCTCCTCAGGAATTGGTGCCGTGGTCTTAAAAATAAGAACCAGCGGCTGGCTCATTTGTTCATGATATGTTCTAATATAAAGCTAACGGCGGCCGGGGAGTCAATCAAATTGGTGCTCCATCAGATTCGTCAGCTGAATCAAAGGGATTCCAAGATGGACGTGCAACGCAAGCTGGAAATTCTGGCGGACGCCGCCAAGTACGACGCGTCCTGCGCCTCCAGCGGCACCGAGAAGCGGGATTCCAGCGACCGCAAGGGCATGGGCTCGACCGCGCCGGGCATGGGCATCTGTCATTCCTACGCACCGGACGGACGCTGCATCTCGCTGCTCAAGGTGCTGCTGACCAACGCCTGCAATTACGATTGCCTCTATTGCGTCAACCGCGCCTCCTCGAACGTGCCGCGCGCCCGCTTCACCGTCGAGGAAGTGGTCAAGCTGACGCTCGACTTCTACCGGCGCAATTACATCGAGGGCCTGTTCCTCTCCTCCGGCATCATCCGCAGCCCCGACTACACGATGGAGCAGGTGGTGGGCGTCGCGCGAAAACTGCGCGAGGAACATCACTTCCGCGGCTACATTCACCTGAAGACCATTCCTGAAGCCGACGACGCGCTGATCGCGGAGGCCGGCAAATATGCCGATCGCCTCTCCATCAACATCGAGATGCCCGAGGAGACGAGCCTGCAGCAATTCGCGCCGGAGAAGGACGTGCGCGCGATCCGCCGCACCATGGGCCGGCTGCGGCTGAAACTGGACGAGGCTGAAGAGAACCGCGTAGCGAAGACGAAAGCCAGGCCGCAGCGCTTCGCCCCGGCAGGCCAGAGCACGCAGATGATCGTCGGCGCCGATAGCGCTTCCGACCACACCATTCTCCACACCAGCTCCAATCTCTACGGCTCGTACAAGTTGAGGCGCGTCTATTATTCCGCCTTCAGCCCGATCCCCGACGCCAGCCGCGCCTTGCCTCTGGTCCAGCCGCCGCTGCTGCGCGAGCACCGGCTCTACCAGGCCGACTGGCTGATGCGGTTCTACGGCTTCGACGTTGCGGAGATCGTCGACGACAGCGCGATGCTGCCGCTCGACATCGATCCCAAGCTCGCCTGGGCGCTGCGCCATCGCGACCGCTTCCCGCTCGACGTCAACCGCGCCAGCCGCGAGGAGCTGCTCCGCGTGCCGGGCTTCGGCACCAAGGCGGTCGAACGCATCATCGCGACACGGCGCACCACGACGATCCGCCTCTCCGATCTGGCACGGCTGCACGTGCCCCGCAACAAGGCGCTGCCGTTCATCGTCCTCAGCGACCACCGCCCCTCGCCGCATCGCCTCGATGCCGCCCGGCTGATCGAACGATTCAAGCCGAAAGCAACGCAACTGGGATTTGGTTTCTGATGCAGTACATCACCCTCGACAACGAAACCGATTTCGACGGCTGGCGCGAAGCAGCGCGCAGCCTCGTGCTTCATCATGTGCAGCCCACCGATGTCGCCTGGACCGTGCGAGGCCGCGACGCGGAGTTATTCGCGCCGCAAGCGCCGTCTCCGATCCTCGCGGTGAATGACGCCACCTTCAATGTATCAGGCAAATTCGTCGATCTCGCCAAGGCCGCGCTCCTGCATCGCGATCCCGAACGCTTTGCGATCCTCTATCGCCTGCTCTGGCGCCTGAAGGACAATCACGATCTCATCGAGGTCGCGACCGATCCTGACGTCGCGTTAGCTACGGCGATGGCCCGAGCGGTCCATCGCGACGAGCACAAGATGCACGCCTTCGTCCGCTTCCGCGAGATCGGACGCGAACGCGCCGCGCATTACGTCGCCTGGTTCGAGCCGGAGCATCACATCGTCGAGCTCGCAGCCCCATTCTTCGCCAAACGCTTTGCCGACATGCCCTGGTCGATCCTGACGCCGGATCTCAGTGCGCATTGGGATGGCCACGCGCTCTCGTTTACGCCGGGCGTCAGCAAGAGCGAAGCGCCGGGCGAAGACCGGCTGGAGGAAACCTGGCGGCGCTATTACGCCAGCATCTTTAATCCTGCCCGGCTCAAGGTGAAGGCGATGCAGGCCGAGATGCCGAAGAAATACTGGAGGAACCTGCCCGAGGCTTCGATCATTAAGCCTCTGATCGAGGACGCCGAGCGCATGACCGGTGCCATGATCGCCAACGCCGCAACCGATCCGCACAAGCCCCAAAAGCGGCCGGAGGCTCCGATGACTCGCAAGACTGCCGCAAACGATCTCGAAGCGCTCCGTGAGGAAGCCGCGCATTGCCGCGCATGCCATCTCTACAAAGACGCGACCCAGACCGTGTTCGGCGAGGGCCCGAAATGCGCCAACATCATGCTGGTCGGCGAACAGCCCGGCGACAAGGAAGACTTGGCCGGCCATCCCTTCGTCGGCCCCGCCGGCCAGATGCTCGACCGTGCGCTGGAGGAGGCCGGTGTCGATCGCAAGAAGGTCTATGTCACCAACGCGGTGAAGCACTTCAAATTCGTGCCGCGCGGAAAGATCCGCCTGCACCAGAAGCCGAATACGCCGGAGATCAAAGCGTGCCGGCAATGGTATGAGCGGGAAGTCTCGGCAATCCAGCCCGATCTGATCGTGGCGATGGGCGCTACCGCCGCGCAGAGCGTGTTCGGCAAGATCACACCCATCGGAAAAAACCGAGGCAGGCTCATCGACCTTCCCGACGGACGCAAAGCGTTGGTGACGGTGCACCCATCTTATTTGCTGCGGTTGCCCGATCCGGAAGCCAAGGCGCTGGAATATCAGCGCTTTGTCGACGATTTGAAGATCGTTGCCGGCTTGCAGAAGAAAGCCGCGCGGGCCGCCTGAATACTGGCAGGAAAACGGCTTTCAACCGCCGCTTGTCATCCGGACTTCAAATCCATCGCGGACAATACCCTTACTGCAAAGTTAAGGGGCGTCCAGACATGACCGATGTTGCATTCGACCGCGCGGTAGCCGATCCCGCGCCGATCCAGCCGGCCTCGCGGCCGAATCTCGACAAGGGCTTCAATCCGCTGACGATGATCCTGTTCTTCGGCATCCTTGCCGCGGGCCTGCTGTTCGTCGCCTACAGCATCTATGTCGACGTCAACGCCACCGGCGCGCGGGTGACGACCTACCTGCCCTACATCCTGTTGTTCGTCGCGCTCCTGATCGCGCTCGGATTCGAATTCGTCAACGGCTTCCACGACACCGCCAATGCGGTGGCGACCGTGATCTACACCCATTCGCTGCCGGCCGAAGTCGCTGTGATGTGGTCGGGCTTCTTCAACTTCCTCGGCGTGCTCATGTCCTCCGGTGCGGTCGCCTTCGGCATCGTCTCGCTGCTGCCGGTCGAGTTGATCCTGCAGGTGGGCTCCAGCGCCGGCTTCGCGATGGTGTTCGCGCTGCTGATCGCCGCGATCCTGTGGAATCTCGGCACCTGGTTCTTCGGCCTGCCCGCCTCCTCCTCGCACACGCTGATCGGCTCGATCATCGGCGTCGGCGTCGCCAACGCCGTCATGCGCGGCCGCGACGGCACCTCGGGCGTGGATTGGAGCAAGGCCACCGAGATCGGCTACGCGCTGCTGCTGTCGCCGCTGTTCGGCTTCATCTGCGCCGCCGTGCTGTTGTTGCTGCTCAAGTTCATCGTGCGCAACCCCGCCCTGTATGCTGCGCCCGAAAGCAACAAGGCGCCGCCGCTCTGGATCCGCGGCCTGCTGATCGCGACCTGCACCGGCGTCAGCTTCGCGCACGGCTCGAACGACGGCCAGAAGGGCATGGGCTTGATCATGCTGATCCTGATCGGCACCGTGCCGACGGCTTACGCGCTCAACCGCGCGCTACCGGAGTCCCAGGTCGCCCAGTTCCAGAAGGTCTCGGATGCCGCCTCCAAGGTGATCGCGGCCAAGGGCGCCGGTCACTCGATCATCGGCGACCCCCGTCCTGCGGTGACCCAGTACATCACCTCGCACCACATCAGCGAAGGCACCTACCCCTCGCTGGCGGTGCTGGTGAAGGATGTCGGCGACCAGGTCGCGAAATACGGCTCGCTCAACAAGGTGCCGGCGGAAGTGGTCGGCAACACCCGTAACGACATGTACCTGACCTCGGAAGCGATCCGCTTCCTGATGAAAGACAAGGAAAACGACCTCAACAAGGACGATGTCGCGACCTTGAACGCCTACAAGGGCGGGCTCGACAGCGCCACGAAGTTCATCCCGACCTGGGTGAAGGTCGCGGTCGCCATCGCGCTCGGCCTCGGCACCATGATCGGCTGGAAGCGCATCGTGATCACGGTCGGTGAGAAGATCGGCAAGAGCCATCTCACCTACGCCCAAGGCGCTTCGGCCGAGCTGGTGGCCGCCGCGACGATCGGCGCCGCCGACGTATTCGGCCTGCCGGTCTCCACCACCCACGTGCTGTCGTCCGGCGTCGCCGGCACCATGGCGGCGAACGGCTCGGGTCTGCAATGGTCGACCATCCGCAATTTGCTGATGGCCTGGGTGCTGACCCTGCCCTGCGCGATCATGCTGTCGGCCACGCTCTACGTGATCTTCTCGCGGATCTTCTGAAGCCGATTGGATCCCTCAAAACAGAGGGCCCGTGCAATGCACGGGCCCTCTTCATTTGTGCTTCGGGTTCAGTCTTACGACGCTGCGAGCGATTCCTCGACCAGCTTGACCCAATAGGACGTGCCGAACACGATCGCCTCGTCGTTGAAATTGTAGGCGGGGTGATGCAGGCCGGCGCTGTCGCCGTTGCCGCAGAAGATGAAGGCGCCGGGGCGCGCTTCCAGCATGTAGGCGAAATCCTCGCCGCCCATCAGCGGCGGCATCTCGTGCACATTGGCATCGCCGGCGACCTGCCTGGCAATGCGCCGCGCCACGTCGGTCTCCGCGGCGTGGTTGTTCACGACGGGATAGTTGCGCTGGTAGCGCAGGTCGATCTTGGCCCCGGTGATCTGCGCGACGCCCGCCACCACTTCATGCACGCGCTTCTCGACCAGCTTGCGCACCTCCGGCGATAGCGTGCGGATGGTGCCCCTCAGCGTCGCGGTCTGGGGAATGACGTTGCGGGCGTTGCCGGCGTGGAACTCGCAGATCGAGATCACGGCCGATTCCAACGGGTCAACACTGCGCGCGACGATCGACTGCAACGCCGTGATCACCTGTGCGCCGACCAGAACGGAATCGATGCATTTGTGCGGACGCGCGGCATGGCCGCCGAGGCCCTCGATCATGATGTCGACCTCGTCGGTCGCCGCCATGATCGGACCCGGCCGGATCGCGAACGAGCCGATCGGAATGCCGGGACCATTGTGCATGCCGTAGACCTGCTCGATGCCGAAGCGCTCCATCAGGCCATCCTTGACCATGGCCGCGCCGCCGGCGCCGCCTTCCTCGGCGGGCTGGAAGATCACCACCGCATCGCCGGCGAAATTGCGGGTTTCGGCGAGGTAGCGGGCGGCCCCCAGCAGCATCGCGGTGTGGCCGTCGTGGCCGCAGGCGTGCATCTTGCCCGGAGTCTTGGAGGCGTAAGGCAGGTTGGTCTGCTCCTCGACCGGCAGAGCATCCATGTCGGCGCGCAGGCCGATGGTCTTGAGCCCCTCGCCTGCCGGCTTGTTGCCCTTGATCACGCCGACCACACCGGTCTGGCCGAGCCCGGTGACGACCTCATCGCAGCCGAATTCGCGCAGCCGGTCCGCGACGAATGCTGCAGTGCGATGAACGTCGTACAGCAGTTCGGGATGCTCGTGGATGTCCCGGCGCCAGGCCTGAATATCGGGTTGAAGGTCGGCGACGCGGTTCACGATGGGCATGGAGGGTCTCAAACTCTGTTGGGGATACAGGGTTGTCTAGCATGCGAGCGTCGGTCCACCTAACTCCCGTGGATCGAGGGTAGCCCTGTGCTCTCGTCATGGCCGGGCTTGTCCCGGTCCACCACGTCCGCCTATTAGGACAGAACGCTAAGTGACCATCCGGGTGGGAAGCAGAATGCCGAGACGGCTCGAAGGTGAATTTGACTACATTGTCGTCGGGGCAGGTACGGCGGGCTGCATCGTCGCCAACCGCCTGTCGGCCGATCCCGGCAAACGCGTCCTCGTCCTCGAAGCAGGCGGCGACGACAACTGGATCTGGTTCCACATCCCCGTCGGTTACCTCTTCGCCATCGGCAATCCGCGTTCGGACTGGATGTTCAAGACCGAGGCCGAGCCTGGCCTGAACGGCCGCTCGCTGGCCTATCCCCGCGGCAAGGTGATCGGCGGCTGCTCGGCGATCAACGCGATGATCTCGATGCGGGGACAGGCCGCCGATTACGATCACTGGCGCCAGCTCGGCATGACCGGCTGGGGCTATGACGACGTGCTGCCGCTGTTCCGGCGGCTCGAGGATCACTTCCTGGGGGCAAGCGAGCACCACGGCGCCGGAGGCGGCTGGCGCATCGAGGCGCCGCGGCTGTCATGGGACGTTCTCGATGCCGTCGGCGATGCCGCCGAGCAGATGGGGATCAAGCGCATCCCGGATTTCAACACCGGCGACAATGAAGGCACCAGCTATTTCCACGTCAACCAGAAGCGCGGCCGGCGGTGGTCCTCGGCGCGCGGCTTCCTCAAGCCCGCCTTGAGGCGTCCCAATTTGCGGCTCGAGAAGCACGTGCTGGTCGACCGCCTGATCATCGAGCAGGGCCACGCCGTCGGCGTGCGCTTCATCCAGAACGGCGAGATGATCGAAGCGCGTGCGAAACGCGAAGTGATCCTCTCGGCAGGCTCGATCGGCACGGTGCAGGTGCTGCATCGCTCCGGCATCGGCCCGGCCGACTGGCTGTCGCCACTCGGCATCGACATCGTCATGGACAAGCCCGGCGTCGGCCGCAATCTGCAGGACCATCTGCAGCAGCGCGCTATCTACAAGGTAGAGGGCGTGCGGACGCTGAACGAGACCTATTACAATCTGGTCCGCCGCGGCCTGATGGGTCTCGACTACGCCTTCCGCCGCCGCGGGCCGCTGACGATGGCGCCATCGCAGCTCGGCATCTTCACGCGCTCGGACGCGACGCGCGCGCGCGCCAACATCCAGTTCCATGTGCAGCCGCTGTCGCTCGACAAGTTCGGCGATCCCCTGCACCGCTTCCCCGCGATCACCGTCAGCGCCTGCAATCTGCAACCGACCTCGCGCGGGACCGTGCGGCTGCGCTCGGCGAGCCCCGACGAGAAGCCGATCATCGCGCCGAACTACCTGTCGACCGACGACGACCGCCAGGTCGGCGCCGACGCCATCCGCACCACGCGCCGCCTGCTGCAGCAGAAGGCGCTGGCCAAATATCGCCCGAGCGAATATCTGCCTGGCCCCTCCGTCGGCGACGACGATGCCTCGCTCGCAAAGGCTGCCGGCGACATCGGCACCACCATCTTCCATCCCGTCGGCACGGCCAAGATGGGCGCAGTGAGCGATCCGATGGCGGTGGTGGACGAGCGCCTGCGCTTCTACGGGCTCGAAGGCCTGCGCATCGTCGATGCCTCGATCATGCCGACCATCACCTCGGGCAACACCAACACGCCAACGGCGATGATCGCCGAGAAGGGCGCGACGATGATCCTGGAAGATGCGAAGTAGCATCCTGGCGCCATGATCAGTCCCCATCGCTTTTCCATCGGCCCGGCCAACACAGAGATCGCCATGCTGCAATGGGGCGAGAGCGGCAAGCCGCCTGCCCTGCTCGTGCATGGCACCGGCTTCGTCGCCGACGTCTGGGAAGAAGTCGCACGCGAGCTTGCATCGAACTACACCGTCTATGCGTTGGACCGCCGCGGCCACGGTGCGAGTCACAAGCCCGGCATCTATCACTTCCTGGACTATGCCGAGGATGTCTGCCGGGTGATCGACGCGCTCGATCTGCATGACGTCTACGGGATCGGCCACAGCGCCGGTGCGACGGATTTGCTGCTCGCGGCACAGCTCTTACCCGGACGTTTCACGCGCCTGTTCGTGATGGAGCCGACGGTGATGGACCCGCATGCCGCGCGTGCCGAGGGATTGAACGACGAATCCGTCGCCCGCGTCGAGGGCACGCTGCGCCGGCGGGCCGAGTTCGAGAGTGCCGACGCCGTCTTCGAGCGCTACCGTACCGCGCCGGCATTTGCCGATTGGACCGAGGCCTCACTCCGCGCCTATGTGCGTCACGGATTTGCAGCGCTCGACGATGGCCGCGTGAAGCTTCACTGTACCCCCGAGATCGAGTCGGCGATCCTGCGGCCGATCTACGAGGCGATGGAGCAGGTTTACGTTGGCGATTCCCGCGGCAATCCGTTCACGGCCCTTGCCGAGATCGACTGCCCGGTGCGCGTCACCACCGCCGCCAGATCGGGGCCGATCTACAAGGAGATGGCGGCGCGCGCGGTGTCGCTGATTCCGCGCGTCAGCACCCTGGTCTTCGAGGACGCCGGGCATTGCGTGGCCCAGGAACTGCCGGCGGCCGTGGTGAAGGCCGTGCGCGAATTCGCAGAATAGGTCTAGCGCCCCAAGACCACCTCACGAAAACGTCATCGCCGTCCACGAATAAATCCACTCCTCCCCCAATCACCTCCTGGAAGCCCAATTCCGGGCGACAGGAGACGTGGGATGAGCGGACACGATCACGGGGACGACGGGGCCAGCCGCCGCAAGGTGCTGGAATGCATGACTTGGGCCGGCACCGGGGTGCTCTGGACCGTCACGGGCGGCGTGCCGCGCTCGCTCGGCATCATCGATTCCGCGCAGGCGGCGACCGCAGCGGCACCCGGCATGACGTTCCTGCAGATCAGCGACAGCCATGTCGGCTTCGACAAGCCGGCCAATCCCAACGCGCTCGGCACGCTGGAGGAGGCCGTGGGCAAGATCAACGCGATGCCGACAAAGCCGTCCTTCATGATCCACACCGGCGACATCACCCATCTGTCCAAGGCCGCCGAGTTCGACAATGCCGATCGCATCATCTCGCAGAGCAAGCTCGACGTGCATTACGTGCCCGGCGAGCATGACTTCCTGGACGAGGAAGTGAAATTCTATCGCGAGCGCTACGGGCGCGGGACCAAGGGTGCAGGCTGGTACTCCTTCGATGCCGGCGGTGTGCACTTCGTCGGCCTCGTTAACGTCGTCGATCTCAAGGCCGGGGGCCTCGGCAATCTCGGAGCCGAGCAGCTCGCCTGGCTCGAAGACGATCTGCGCGGCAAGTCGAAATCGACGCCGATCGTGCTGTTCGCGCACATCCCGCTCTGGACCGTCTATCCGGAATGGGGCTGGGGCACCGAGGACGGCGGCCGTGCGCTGGAATACGTCAAGGGTTTTGGTTCGGTCACCGTGCTGAACGGCCACATCCACCAGGTGATGCAGAAGGTCGAGGGCAACGTCACCTTCCACACCGCGCGCTCGACCGCCTTCCCGCAGCCGGCGCCGGGAGCTGCCCCCTCGCCGGGCCCGATGAAGGTCGAGGACGCAAAACTGCGCTCAATGCTCGGCGTCGCCAGCGTCAACTTCAAGCAGAACGAGCAGCGGCTGGCGATCATCGACACGCCCCTCCAGGGCTGATGCAGACGGAATGGAAGCTCACAATGAAGACACTCAATCGCCGCGACTTCGGTGTCGATCTCGGCCTCGCCTTGGCCGCGGCCATGCTGTTGCCCGCAACAAGCGCCCGCGCCGACGACATGGACGTGCATATCGACAATTTCGTCTTCCAGCCGGCCGAGCTCAAGATCAAGGTCGGCACCACCGTGACCTGGACCAACCGTGACGACATCCCGCACACCGTGGTGTCGGCCGGCAAGTTCAGGTCCAAGACCCTGGACACCGACGACAAGTTCTCGTTCACCTTCACCAATGCGGGCGACTACAAGTATTTTTGTTCGCTGCACCCGCACATGACCGGGATGATCACGGTTGAGTAACATCTCCAACCAAGGCATCAACGTCTTGCCCGGCCGGTGGTCCCACGCCGGCCGGGCTGCTGCGTCTCCGGCGACATCAGGCGAAACGGCAAAGCGAGCGGCGATGCCAGCGACAAGCGACGATCCAGACAAGGCGCGGCGTTTTCGCGAAGCGGCGCTGCCCCATCTCGACGACGTCTACACGCTCGCGCGCTATCTGCTGCGCGACGCCTCCGATGCGGAAGATGCGGTGCAGGAATGCTATCTGCGTGCGCTGAAGCATTTCGACAGCTATCGCGGGCCGGCCATGAAGCCCTGGCTGTTCGCGATCCTGCGCAATGTCTGCAACGCCGAATACGCTCGGCGCGCCCACAGGCCTAGCGCGCTCGAGGATACGCCCGGCGCCGCCGAGCAGACACCGATCTGGCAGGAGAGCGAGGCGAGCCCGGAAACCGAAGCGTTGCGCAGCCGCGATGCCGGCGCCATCCGCAAGCTGATCGACGCGCTGGCGGAGCCGTTCAAGGAAACCTTCGTGCTGCGCGAGATCAACAATTTGTCCTATCGTGAAATCGCGGAAGTCGTCGGCGCGCCCATCGGCACCGTGATGTCCCGCCTCGCCCGTGCCCGCGCCATGTTGCGCGCGGCATGGACGGCGGAAGAGGAGCACTCCAGATGACCTGCGACGAAGCAAGGATCATGCTTCACGCTCTGCTCGACGGCGAGCTCGACGCCGGCCATGTGCGTGAGGTCGAAGCTCATATCGCCAGCTGTCCGGACTGCGCCGCGGAATTTGCCGCACAGCGCGAGATGCAGCGCGTTCTCGCAGACACCAATCTGCGCTACACTGCGCCCGCCAGCCTGCGCGACCGGATCGAGGCGTCATTGCCGGAGCCGCAACGCCAGCCGAGCCGCCGCTCCGTGCTGCGCGGCTTTGCAATGGGCTCGGCCGTCTCCGCACTCGCCGCAACGGGCATCGTCGCCGTGGTGCTGCGCCAGGACGACCAGCAGCGTATCCTCTCGGAGGTCGTCTCGGCTCACCTGCGCTCACTGCAGGCCGGCCATCTCATCGACGTGGTCTCGACCGACCAGCACACGGTCAAGCCGTGGTTCAACGGCAAGCTCGACGTCGCCCCGCCCGTGATCGACCTGACTGCACAAGGTTTTACGCTGGTCGGCGGCCGTCTCGACTATATCGACGCCCGCGCCATCGGCGCGGTCGTCTACAAGCGCCGGCAGCACGTGATCAATTTGTTCGTATCGCAGACCACGAGCACCGAACACCGGCCGCCGAAGACCCAGGGGCTTCAACTGTCGCCGCTGGGGCGAGCGCGGCCTGAACTTCTGGGCGGTCAGCGACATCGGCGCCGACGAACTCGCAGAGTTCGTCGACAAGTTCGAGACGGCGATGAAGGCGAATGTGGAGGGGTAGCCTGCATTGCTGCTCGAAAGGCACAACAACTTTTGGTTGCTGCCACAGGAGAGCGTCAGTAGATTGGTATCCATGATGCGTGCTCTCTTTTTGGCATTCGCCATTGTCTGGACTATCGCCTCCTCGGGGGCTTCATTCGCCCGCGACGGGCTCGCCACCACGTTGCGGGCCGTTCTCTACGAGGAAGATCCAAGCAACCCCAGGGGTAACCGCGCCGAGGGACGTGTGACTTGGCGAGTAGAACCGACGACAGATGCCTCCGCGCCATCAGGGGATGTCACGATACGCGGGGACGTCGAGGTGCCTTCGCGAGACCTCAGGACGAGAATTTTCATTCGACGTAATTTCGATCCTGCATTGTCGGCCACTCACACGGTCCAGATCGAGATCGAGCCAGGCTTCGCGGCGGGGAGGATCAAACAGATCATGGGCCTTATGCTGAAGGCCAGCGAGCAAGCGAAGGGAGCGCCCGTTGCCGCGCTCTCGGTACGAATCGACGACACCCATTTTCTGATCGGCCTGTCTGCCACACCGCAGGATGCATCCAACAATTCGCGTCTGATCCGTAGCAGATCCTGGATCGACATCCCGATCCTCTACGGAACACAGCGCCGCGCCATTCTCGCGATCGAGAAGACCAGCGAAGTCCTACCGCTCTTCGAGACGGTTTTTCGCCAGTGACGCGAAAGCTCGCGGGCTCCGATGTCTTAAATGGGTGACTGCTGCCCGGACATTGCCCCTCAGGCCGACCTTCGCACCGCGTTGTCCACCAGCGTCTTGCCGAGCGACCAGATCGCACCGGGGACCTTGTGGCTGCCGGCGATGACGTCGTCGAACGCCTTCTCGATCCAGCTGCAGTCTTCCTCGGTGATGGTGAGCGGCGGCAGCAGCTTGATGGTGTGGCTGCCGTGGCCGGCGACCTGGGTCAGGATCTTGTGATCCTTGAACAGCGGCACGGTGATGAGCTGGCAGAACAGGCCCTTGTTGGCGGCTTCCAGCACGTTCCAGGAGGCCCGCAGCCGCAGCGATTTCGGCGGGCCGAACTCGACGCCGATCATCAGGCCCTTGCCGCGCACTTCCTTCATCAGCTCGTAGCCGGGCACCATGCGCGTCAGCGCGAGGCGCAGCTCGGCGCCGCGCTTGGCGGCGGACTCGATCAGCTTCTCGGATTCCATGACATCGAGCGTGGCGATGCCCGCGGCCATGGCGAGGTCATTTTTCGAGAAGGTCGAACCGTGCACCACGGCGCGATCCATCTGATTAAAAATCTTGTCGAAAATGGCCTTGCGCGTCAGCACCGCGCCGACAGGCACGTGGCCGCCCGACAACGACTTCGACAGCAGCACCATGTCGGGCTCGACGTTCCAGTGCTCGACCGCGAGAAAGCGGCCGGTGCGGCCCATGC
>LNAP01002385.1_pt1 | contig 32072 bp, 31 predicted proteins | sample 602601 | NCBI WGS metagenome assembly LNAP01 (sample SAMN02440304, study PRJNA202911) | soil metagenome | biome: Subtropical and temperate rainforests or woodlands; isolation source: soil samples (1 kg each in a 20% v/v slurry with milli Q water) were... ...
TGGTTCTTCCTGGCTATCGAAGGCGCCGCCATGGCTGCCGAAGAAGCCAAAGACCCGAAACGCACCATTCCCAAGGCTTACATCAGCGGCATTCTGACCCTGGTGTTCTTGGCTGTTGGCGTAATGGTCATGGCCGGCGGCGTAGGCGACTGGACCAAGCTGTCGGGCATTAACGACCCACTGCCACAGGCAATGAAAACCGTAGTCGGGGAAAATTCCGGCTGGATGCATATGCTGGTGTGGATCGGCCTGTTCGGCCTGGTGGCCAGCTTCCACGGCATCATCCTCGGCTACAGCCGTCAGTTCTTCGCCTTGGCTCGCGCCGGCTACCTGCCTAAAGGCCTGGCCAAGCTGTCGCGCTTCCAAACCCCACACCGGGCCATCATCGCCGGTGGTCTGGTGGGTATCGCCGCCATCTACTCGGACGGCCTGATCAACCTGCAAGGCATGAGCCTGACCGCCGCCATGATCACCATGTCGGTGTTCGGCGCCATCGTCATGTACATCATCAGCATGCTCAGCCTGTTCAAACTGCGCAAAACCGAGCCCAACCTGGAGCGCACCTTCCGCGCCCCTGGCTACCCAATCGTGCCGGGCATTGCCTTGGCCTTGGCAGTGGTTTGCCTGGTGGCGATGGCCTGGTTTAACACCGTGATTGGCCTGATCTTCCTGGGCTTTATGGCGGTTGGCTTTGTGTACTTCCAACTGACCGCCAGCCAACGTGCCAGCGCACCGGCTGATGCGATGCTGACCGGCGTTTAAGCATCATCGCGTGGTAATTGTTCGACCTGGGCCCGCATTGCGGGCCCAGTCTTTGCAGAACCTATCTGCGATGCGGCTGGACTAGACTGCGTTAGCCCCATCGCAACTAGGCTCTCGGAGCCAACTGAAGGAGTGCCTATGGCCCGTTTCTCTCACTCGGTAGGCAGCGAAACCTACCGCTTCGATAGCCTCAAAGAGGTCATGGCCAAAGCCAGCCCCGCCCGTTCCGGCGACTACCTGGCCGAAGTAGCCGCCAGCAACGATGGCGAGCGGGTAGCCGCGCAGATGGCCCTGGCCGATATTCCGCTCAAGCACTTTCTCACTGAAGCGCTAATCCCCTACGAGCAAGACGAAGTCACCCGCCTGATCATCGACACCCATAACGCCGAGGCTTTCGCCCCGGTCAGCCACCTGACGGTCGGCGGCTTTCGCGATTGGCTGCTTAGCGATCACGCCTCGGAGGCCAGCCTGCGCGCCCTGGCGCCGGGGTTAACGCCGGAAATGGCGGCGGCCGTTTCGAAGATCATGCGCGTGCAGGACTTGGTGCTGGTGGCGCAGAAGATTCGTGTGGTCACCCAGTTTCGCGGCACCTTGGGTTTGCAGGGCCGGCTATCGACCCGCCTGCAACCAAACCACCCCACCGATGAGCCGGCCGGCATTGCCGCGAGCATTCTCGACGGCCTGCTGTACGGCAACGGCGATGCCATGATCGGCATCAACCCGGCCACCGACAGCATCGCCTCGATCTGCGCTCGACGCGATTATTCAGCGCTACGAAATCCCCACCCAGGCCTGCGTGCTCACCCACGTCACCACCTCGATTGCTGCTATCGAACGCGGCGTGCCGCTGGACCTGGTGTTTCAGTCCATTGCCGGCACCGAAGCCGCCAACGCCAGCTTTGGTATCAGCCTGAAATTGCTCCAGGAAGGCTACGAAGCCGGGCTTAGCCTCAAGCGCGGCACCTTAGGCAACAACCTGATGTACTTCGAAACCGGCCAGGGCAGTGCGCTGTCGGCCAACGCCCACCATGGCGTTGACCAGCAAACCTGCGAGGCCCGCGCCTACGCCGTGGCCCGCCATTTCAAACCGTTTTTGGTCAACACCGTGGTCGGCTTTATCGGCCCGGAGTACCTGTACAACGGCAAACAAATTATTCGCGCAGGCCTGGAAGACCACTTCTGCGGCAAGCTCTTGGGCGTGCCGATGGGCTGTGACATTTGCTACACCAACCACGCCGAAGCCGACCAGGACGATATGGACTTGCTGGGGGTGGCGGGCATCAACTTCATCATGGGCATTCCCGGCTCCGACGACATCATGCTCAACTACCAAACCACCTCGTTCCACGACGCCCTGTATGCCCGGCAAACCCTCGGCCTGCGCCCGGCGCCGGAGTTTGAAGCGTGGTTACAGCGCATGGGCATCTTCACCCAGGCCGATGGCCGGGTAAGGTTTGGTGAACAGTTGCCGCCGGCCTTCAGACAGGCGTTGGCACAGTTAGGTTAAGCCCCGATAGACACCTCTCGACGATGCCCCATACAGCGCGCGGTTAAGGACGTAAGAATGGATAACGATCCAACAGTTACCGGCAGCCTCGAAAACCCCTGGCAGGAATTGCGCCGCCTGACGCCTGCGCGTATCGCCTTGGGCCGCGCCGGCACTAGCCTGCCGACCAATGCCCAGCTCGATTTCCAATACGCCCACGCCCAAGCTCGCGATGCGGTGCACCTGCCGTTCGACCACGCCGGCCTCAGCGCGCAACTGGCCGAGCGCGGCCGCCCTAGCCTGCTGCTGCACAGCGCCGCTACCGACCGCCACAGTTACCTGCAACGCCCGGACCTGGGCCGCAAGCTCAGCGCCGAGTCCGCGCAAACCTTGCGCGACCACGCCCAGGCCAACCCCGGTGGCGTCGACCTGGCCATCGTGATTGCCGACGGTCTCTCCGCCCTGGCCGTGCATCGCCATAGCCTGCCCTTTCTGCAACGCCTGGAAGAACAGGCCGCCGCCGACAATTGGAGCCTGTCGCCCGTGATCTTGGTGGAACAGGGCCGCGTTGCCGTTGCCGATGAAGTGGGCGAATTGTTGGGCGCGAAGATGGTGGTGATCCTGATCGGCGAGCGCCCTGGGCTTAGCTCGCCGGATAGCCTGGGGCTGTACTTCACCTACGCACCCAAGGTTGGCCTCACCGATGCTTACCGCAACTGCATCTCCAATGTGCGCCTGGAAGGCCTGAGTTATGGCATGGCAGCCCATCGCCTGCTGTACTTGATGCGTGAGGCATGTCGCCGCCAGCTATCAGGCGTAAACCTCAAGGACGAAGCCGAAGTACATAGCCTGGGTAGCGAAGACACACCCGACATGCGCCGAAACTTCCTCCTCGATGCACCGAAAGAGTAATAGGTAGCGTCGGATCAAACGCTTGCTTGGATTGCGCTTTCTACTCGCGACAGGCAGCATCTCGCCAGCGCTGGCATCTCCCATGCATTGTCAGCGCCGTCCTTTTTCATTGCAGTCGAGGCCACTATGCGCATTGTCCAAGCCACCCTTGAGCACCTGGATCTGTTGACGCCGTTGTTCGTCAAATACCGCGAGTTCTATGGTGAGCTGCCGTTCCCGGACTCCTCGCGCAAATTTCTGGAAGTGCGTCTGCGCCGCAAAGAGTCGGTGATTTATCTGGCGTTGGCCGATGACGAAGACAAGCTGATGGGCTTTTGCCAGCTGTACCCGAGCTATTCGTCGCTGTCGCTCAAGCGCGTGTGGATCCTCAACGACATCTACGTCGCCGAAGATGCGCGCCGGCAATTGGTCGCCGACCGCTTGCTGCAAACCGCGAAAAAGATGGCCAAAGAAACCCACGCCGTACGCATGCGCGTTTCCACCAGCAGCAACAACGAAGTGGCGCAGAAGGTCTACGAGTCGATTGGTTTCAAGGAAGACACGTACTGCCGATCAACAGCGACTGACTTATGCCGTTCACAGGGCTGCGCTAGCCTCGCTCGTGGCCCCAAGAACAGTCGCCGCGTCGCGCTGGCGCACCAAGGCAGGGCAAGCTTTTTTCAGCAATGGGCCATCGGTCGCATTGCTGGCAACGCGCTGCAACAAACTGCAGCGCGAGCCCCGGACCTTGCTCTTATAATGCCGACCGACCTACCGGCTATAGATGCCAGTGCCTTTTTTACGCAGCGCATATAGGCGTCATATGGAATTCAACCCGATTGATCTGATTCTCCACCTGGACAATTACTTGGCCGTGCTGGTGGCGAACTATGGCGTGTGGATTTACGCCATCCTGTTTCTGGTGATTTTCTGCGAAACCGGCTTGGTGGTAATGCCGTTTTTGCCTGGCGACTCGCTGCTCTTTATTGCCGGCGCCATGTGCGCAACGGGCAGCATGGACCCGGTGCTACTGGCGGGCTTGTTGATGCTGGCAGCGGTGCTGGGCGACAGCACCAACTACATCATTGGGCGCAATGTCGGCGAGAAGTTGTTCAGTAACCCGAAATCGAAAATCTTCCGTCGCGACTACCTGCAACGCACCCACGACTTCTACGACCGCCACGGCGGTAAAACCGTAACCCTGGCGCGCTTTCTGCCCATCGTGCGCACGTTTGCGCCGTTTGTGGCGGGCGTCGGCAAGATGCCTTACCTGCGCTTTTTAGGCTTTAGTGCCCTGGGTACTGTGGCGTGGGTGGGCGGTCTGGTGACCCTGGGCTATTTCTTTGGCAACGCGCCCATTATTAAAGACAACCTGTCGCTGATGATCATCGGCATCATCGGCCTATCGCTGCTGCCGATGTTTATCGGTTGGTGGCATAGCCGCAATCGCCCAGACACCGCCCCCGACTCGGTTAACTAAGCCGCAGCCATGTGGTTTCTGCGCGGCTGGCGCCAACGCCGCATCCTCGCCAAGCACCCGATAACGCCTGAACGCTGGGCACGGGTGCGTGAGCGTTTGCCAATTCTCGACGGCATCAGCAGCGAGGAGGACAGGCGTCTGCAACGCCGCGCCGTGCTGTTTCTCCACGACAAACACCTGACTACCCTGCCCGGCGTTGAACTGCATAGCGAAGAGCGCCTGCACCTGGCCGCTCAGGCGCAGTTGCCGCTGCTGCACCTGCCCGACCTGGATTGGTATCAGGGCTTCCATGAAATCGTGCTGTACCCCGATGACTTCGTCAGCCCGCAAAAGCATCGCGATGCCAGCGGCGTTGAGCACGAATGGGACGGCGAACACAGCGGCGAAGCCTGGTTGCAAGGCCCGGTGATTCTGGCCTGGCCGGGCGTGCTCAGCAGTGGCGGTTGGGATGCCTATAATCTGGTGATCCACGAACTGGCGCATAAGCTCGACATGCTTAACGGCGACGCCAACGGCCTACCGCCGCTGCACAGTGATATGCGCCTGGAGGACTGGTCGAGTGCCATGCAGGGCGCCTACGACGAGCTAAATCGTCAGCTCGATGCCAACCCAGAGGCGCAAACGGCCATCGACCCGTATGCGGCCGAGAACCCCGCCGAGTTCTTCGCGGTGACCAGCGAATACTTCTTCAGCGCCCCAGATTTGCTCATGCAGGCCTACCCCAAGGTCTATGCGCAGTTGCAACGCTTCTACCGCCAAGACCCGCTGGCCCGGCTGCAACGCCTGGAAGAAGCCCACAACAACAAGACAAACGAGACCAATGGCTAGCCCGCCATGCATGGTAACGGCAGGCGTTTATGCCTATAATCGCGGCCACTTTTTGGCCCGCCATCGCGCGGTCAACATCTGATTGGCCAACCTAAGGGAAGCGAACCCATGAGCTACAGCAAAGTCCCGGCCGGCAAAGACTTGCCGAACGACATCTACGTCGCCATCGAGATTCCGGCCAATCACGCGCCGATCAAATACGAAATCGACAAAGACACCGACTGCCTGTTCGTCGACCGTTTTATGGCCACCCCAATGTTCTACCCGGCCAACTACGGCTACATCCCCAACACCTTGGCTGACGACGGCGACGCCCTCGACGTGCTGGTGGTAACCCCTTATCCAGTAGCTCCAGGCTCGGTAATCCGTGCACGCCCGATTGGCGTTCTGCACATGACCGACGAAGCCGGTGGCGACGCCAAACTGCTCGCCGTACCGCACGACAAACTGTCGCAGCTGTATGTCGACGTTAAGGAATACACCGACCTGCCTCCTCTGCTGCTTGAGCAAATCAAGCACTTCTTCGAGAACTACAAAGATCTCGAGAAAGGCAAATGGGTCAAGGTAGAAGGCTGGGGCAACGCAGACGCGGCCCGTGCCGATGCGGCTTACCAAAAATAAGCCAAGGCTTCCGATTAAAAACCGGCCACAAGCCGGTTTTTTTATGGGCGCTAATCGGTGATTGACGTCGGGTTTGGCAGGATGGCGCTAAGCGTAAAAACGTCGTCATCCCCGCGCAGGCGGGGATCCAGAGTGTTAAGCCGAGCGCGGACCAGCGCCGTCGTCAGGCTATCCCCCAATAACGCAGCGCCTCAGGCCCTTGCCGCCATGCGGCCGGTCTCAGTCGCCGCAGCAAACATACTCACCGCCTCTACCGCGCTACTGGCACCGTCGCGAATGTCGATGATCATCGCACCGGCTTTATCGGCCAGGCCCACGCCGTTATCAGCGACTTCCTGAGTGAGATTCATGCTTGCCACCGCTTCGCGGGTTTCTTTGAGGATTTGCCCGATCAACTCGGATATTTCCGCCGTAGAGCCGCTGGTACGCCCGGCTAGGCTGCGCACTTCATCGGCCACCACGGCAAAGCCTCTGCCCTGCTCGCCTGCTCGCGCCGCTTCAATGGCGGCGTTGAGGGCGAGCAAGTTGGTCTGATCGGCGATGCCACGGATTGTATTGACGATGGCGGTGATCTGTTCGGAACGAGCGCCCAACTGAGCGACCAGCTCCGCCGAATCGGTGATATTGACCGCGATCTGGCGCATTTCCCGGGCAGTCTCTTGGATCACCTGGGTGCCGTGCTCGGCCTTTTCTTCGGTTTCTACGGAAATCTGGTGGGCGCGGGCAGCGCTGCGGGCGTCGTGCTGCTGTTTTTCGATGCGCTCGGTAATGTCACTGGCAAATTTCACCACCTTGCTGAGCTTGCCATCGGTGTCGTACACCGGGTTATAGGTCGCTTCCAACCACACCACCCGACCATTCTTGGCCAAGCGCTTAAATTGGCCACCACGAATTTCACCGCGGTTAAGGCCGCGCCACATTTCGGCGTACTCGGGGCTGTTGACCAGCGCCGGCTCGCAAAACATGCGGTGCGGTTTGCCGACGATATCTTTCAGGGCGTAACCCATGGTGTGCTGAAAGTTGTCGTTGGCCTTAAGGATGTTGCCTTCCAGATCGAACTCGATGATAGCCATGGCACGGTCGACAGCGGTCAGCTTGGCATTGATGTCATTCTCAAGCAGTACGCTGGCGGTCACGTCCATGGCGTACTTCACCACCTTGAGGACCTTGCCATTGGCGTCGAGTACCGGGTTGTAGGTAGCTTGCAACCAAACTTTGCGGCCCTTGCCATCAACCCGCTGGAAAACGCCGGAGACAAATTCGCCAGCGCGAAGCGAAGCCCACAGGCCTTGGTATTCCTTGCTATTGGCGTGCGCCGAGGTGCAGAACTCGCGATGAGGCTTACCAATCACGTGATCAGCGCTGTAGCCCATAGCGTCGAGAAAATTCTGATTGCCCCGAATCACCCGGGCCTCAAGATCAAACTCCACCACCGCCATTGAGCGCTCCAGCGCCATCATCATTCCCTTGAACTCTTCCACTTCGGCCGTCCTGGCTGCCAGCTCTAGCTTCAGACTCTTGGAAAACATCACATCACCTCTAGGGTTGAAATTTCGGCCCTGACACACAGGAAGCAAGGATGGCCGATTGATATCACGACGACACTAACAAAAAATTGTACAGGCAACACGCACCTGTACAAGTATTTATATTTCTGCTGATGAGCGGTCGCCTATCCAACGGCTGGAATCACTCCGCGCACCAGTGCGACCCGCCGCCTCTATGCCGTCGATTACGGCAATCTCCCCAGAGGTAACTTTTTCCTAGGTAGCGACTACATAAATCATATTTTCGCTATTGGCTGGCGCTGAACAGAATGCGCCCATCGCTTCTCCATTTCGGCTCGCTGCAAATGGAGGCAGGCCATGGCCGCTGTGCGTCAAACCGCCTTTGAGAAGGACACCGCTGTGACAGTTGAAAAAACCTCTATCGACACACTAGTGATTGGCGCTGGCCAGGCCGGTATCGCCATGAGTGAGCACCTGAGCAATCTGGGCGTACCGCATCTTGTTCTAGAGCGTAGCCGAATTGCCGAGGCCTGGCGCTCGGCGCGGTGGGATTCGCTGGTGGCTAACGGGCCGGTGTGGCACGACCGTTTTCCTGGGCTGGAATTCGACGAGTTGGAACCCGATGCCTTCGCTGGCAAAGAGCGGGTAGCCGATTACTTTGTCGCCTACGCGGAAAAATTCAACGCGCCGATCCGCACCGGTGTGGAGGTCCATAAAGTCACCCGTAATGCCGAGCGCCAAGGCTTTACGGTCGAGACCTCGCAGGGCACCTTTGAAGCCAATCGGATTGTGGCGGCCACAGGTCCGTTTCAACGCCCGGTAATTCCGCCGATTGCACCGACAGACCTTGCGATCAACCAGATGCACTCGGCCGACTATCGCAACCCGGCGCAGCTCGCCGACGGTGCGGTGCTGGTGGTGGGCGCCGGCTCCTCCGGGGTACAAATCGCCGATGAACTGCAGCGCGCCGGCAAGCAGGTGTACTTGTCCGTGGGCGCCCATGATCGGCCGCCACGTTCCTACCGTAATCGCGATTTCTGCTGGTGGTTAGGCGTGCTCGGCGAGTGGGATGCCCCGGCCAGCAAACCCGGCAAGGAGCACGTAACCATTGCCGTGAGCGGCGCACGCGGTGGCCATACGGTCGACTTCCGTGCCCTGGCAAAATTGGGCATTACCTTGGTGGGCTTGACCGATTCCTTCGCCGGCGACGTGGTGAAGTTCAAAGCGGACCTGGCGCAAAACCTGGCCAACGGCGACCAGAACTACCTGTCGTTGCTAGACGCGGCGGATGCCTATATCGCCCGCAACGGCCTCGACTTACCCGAGGAGCCCGAGGCGCGTTTCTTTCTGCCGCAGCCCGAGTGTGTGACACATCCATTGCTGGAGCTTGATCTGGCCAAAGCCGGCGTCACCACCATTATCTGGGCCACCGGCTATGCGGTGGACTACAGCTGGTTGCAGGTCAACGCCTTCGATGGCAACGGCAAACCCCAGCACCAGCGCGGTGTTTCCAGCGAGCCCGGCGTGTATTTTCTTGGTTTACCTTGGTTACTGCGCCGCGGTTCGACCTTTATCTGGGGCGTATGGCATGACGCCAAGATCATTGCCGACCACATCGCCACCCAACGCAAATACCTGGCCTACCGCGACGCGGGCCAACGCAAGATCAGCGGCTGACTTCAACCTGCCGCCAACCTTGTTGATACATGCAGTCTTTAACCAACACCCAGCGTGCGTCTTCGTTGACGTCGCTGGATTGGTAGTCGGTCTGGGTATAGACCTTGTTGTTCTTGCCGCACGAGTCCTTTACTCCGGCCTCGCAGTTGCTGCTGCCGGTGGTTTGGCTGGTCTGAGTGCGGGTTTGCAAGTTGGGCGGCAGAGCTTTAAGCGAGGCGGCCTCGCAGGCCAACACCTGGCGTTCTTTCTGCTCAGAACTGGCGCCGTCCTTGTACCAGTCGTATTGCACGCAGCCGCTCAGTAAAACCACGGCGAGCAGTATCAGCTGCGCTTTCATCTCAATGTTTGCCGCCACCGGCGTGGCGAAATAGACCGTGCAACGCGGCCACCAGAAACAACACAAAGCCCAGCAGCAGCGCCAATTTGCCACCTCCCTCGTAGGCGAAGCCGACTTCTTGGCAGCTATCAGCTACCAGATCAACGCACTCGGCAACATTGCCATGGGCCAGCAATAATACCGAGGCCAAGGCCAACAGCATCACCCCGGCCACCACCAGCAAGAGTTCTAATTTGTTCATTTCTCTCTCCTAAACAAGCGCGCGTTAGTGCGCTGAAATCAGGAGCTCGAAGCTACGCGTCCAAGGTGCTGCGGGATTTACGATGGTTTTGACGACTGGGTAGGGTCGTTCCTAACTATTCAATGCCAAAGTCTGCAACAGCGACGACGCGGGCGCATTTTGCAGTAGCATCGCCAGCCAAATACCAGCCACAGCGCGACAGGGAGAGATGGCATGCAGGGATCAATGATGTGGGTGGCGGCTGGCGTGTTGCTGCTCTTGGTGGTTGCGGTGATCTACGGCTACAACCGCCTGGTATTCAATCGCGCGCGCGTGGCGGCCGCGTGGAGCGATATCGACGTGCAGCTCAAGCGCCGCTCCAGCCTGATTCCACAATTGGTCGACTGCCTGAAGGCCTATATGGCCTATGAAAGCGCCACGCTCAGCGCACTTACCGAGCAGCGCAACAATGTTCAGCGTCACGAGGCCAGCGGCGCCGCAGAGCGCAGCCAGGCTGAAGGGCAACTGACGTCAACCTTGAAACAGGTGTTCGCCCGCGCAGAAGCCTATCCAGACCTCAAAGCCGACGCGGTTTTTCTCGACCTGCAACAAAACCTCAGCAAGGTTGAAGACCACATTCAAATGGCCCGCCGCTATTACAACGGCGCGGTGCGCGAGTTGAATGTGCGGGTTGAATCGGTGCCCAGCAACCTTATCGCTAACGCCTTCGGCTTTACCGGGGCGGCTTACTTTTCGCTAGACGATGCCAGCCAGGCACAACCGCCGAAGATGGAGTTTTAACATGTCAGGAAGATTGAAATACGCCGTGGGGCTGCTGGTTTGTCTACTGCCGAGCTTGCCGATAAGCCACGCCCTGGCAGCTGATGACGAAGTGATGGTTACCCAGGTTCAGGCCGCACCAGGCGTCGACGTAGCCGAGGACGTGGCGATGGACGCGGTGATGGACGCCGACGGCAATGTGCTGGAGACCTCGGTGGTCGACGCCACGGTCGCGACACCAAGCGCTTCTGACGAAGCCGTGGACGTGGACATGCCCGCCGGCAGTCAAGAGCGCATCAATAACTTCGACATCGTGCTGAAAGTCGAGCCCAGCGGCGACGTGCTGATCACCGAGCGCATCGAGGTCACCGCCAACGGCGACAAGATTAACCACGGCATCTACCGCGACATCCCCACCACCTACAGCCTGCCCGGCGGCCTGCGGCGCAAGACGCCCATTGAGCTGCTTAGCGTTAGCCGCGACGGCCAGAGCGAGCCCTATAAAAAAGAAGGCACGCAGTGGGGCGTGCGTTATTACCTCGGCTCGGCGGACGTGTATGTAGAGCCTGGTCTGCATGTGTACGAGCTGAAATACCGCATGGATGCGCAGCTGCACTTCACCGCGAGTAAAGACGAGCTGTACTGGAACCTCACCGGCAACCAGTGGCAGTTCCCGATCTCCAATGCCACCGCCACCATCGAGTTACCCGACGGCGCGCGCATCGACCAAATGACCGGTTACACCGGCTACAGCGGCGCGCGCACCGGCCGAGCCTATAAGGTGCTCAATAGAGGCGATAACGTCGTAAGGCTGGCCACCACACAACCGCTTGCCGCTGAAGAAGGTTTTACCATTGCCCTGGACTGGCAGGCGGGTCTGGTCAAGCGTCCAAACCTGGTGCACAAAGCGCTGCGCTTAGCGTGGGACAACCTGAGCATTGTGATCGGTGTACTCGCCGTGTTCGGCCTGTTTGCCTATTACTTTCATTGGTGGAAAAAGGTCGGCCGCGACCCGGCCAAAGGAGTGATCATTCCCCGCTATGAAGCCCCACCACAGGTAAGCCCGGCGCGCGCTGGTTATGCCTGGAACGAGGGTTTCAACGGCAACTTCAGCGAAATCCAGGCGCTGACGATCACCATCACCGACCTCGCCCGCCGCAAAGTGCTGGGCATCGCCGACGGCCCCAAAGGTACGGCCTTTGTCATCAGCAAGGGGGCGCTGGACGCCAGTGCCCTGTCCCATGAAGAAGCGGTATTCAATAAGTTGTTCAAAGGCACCAAGACCGAACTGCGCATCGGCAACGCCTATGTGCCAGCCCTGAGCGATGCCTTGAGCGACCACAGCAGCCTGCTCAGCGAATGGGGCACGCGGCTTTTTACCAAGAACCGCAAACCCTGGTATCTGGGCATCCTGGGTGCACTGCTGGCCTTTGCCGCGATGGCTGTGCTGGGTGACCCGGTGATCCTCTTCGCCCTGATCCCTCTGGTATTCGTGGCCATTGGTGTCGGCATGCTGGTGCTGGGTTGGAAAACCCTGCTTGGCCCGCCAGCGAATTTCGCCGGTCTGGTGCTGATGTTCTTTGGCTTACCATTCGCCCTCGGCGGGCTTGGCACGGCGGTGGCATTGATCTACGGCACGTCAATATATGTAGCCGGCAGCGTGGTGCTGATTGTGCTGCAGATCATTCTGTTCCGCCGCTGGCTGGAGGCACCAACGGTGGAAGGCCGTAAAACCCTGGACGCCCTGGAAGGCTACCGCGAGTACCTGCAACTGGCCGAAAGCGAAACCCTGGCCCGCGCCGCCGATGCGCCGGCAATGACCATTGCGCTGTACGAGCAGCACCTGCCCTATGCCATGGCCCTGGATGTGGAGAAACAGTGGACCGCACGTTTCAGCGCGGCCATCACCAGCGGCGTAATCGATATGAGCGAGCCAGATTACCGGCCTGAGTGGTACCGCAACAGCAGCCGTTTCAGCACGCCGAGCGCGTTTAGCGGCGCCTTGATTGCAGCGGCAGCCACGGCCTCGACACCACCACCGAGCCCGTCGTCGGGGTCCAGCTCGAGCTCCAGTTCCTCGTCGAGCAGCAGCTCGTCTGGCGGCGGTTCGTCAGGTGGCGGCGGAGGCGGCGGTGGCGGCGGCGGTTGGTAAATACCTATACCCGAAAGCGCTGTACCAGGCTCTGCAAGTGACCGCCTAAACGTGCCAGCTCAACGCTGGACGCTGCCGTCTCTTCGCTGGCGGCGGCGGTTTGCTCGGACACATCACGCACATTCAGCACGCTGCGGTTGATCTCTTCCGCCACGGCGGTTTGCTCTTCAGCGGCGGTGGCGATTTGTTGGTTCATCGCCTGAATCGCCGACACCGTGCGGGTGATGCTACCCAGCGAAGCGCCAGCACGACGGGTGAGCTCAACACTGCTGTCGGTTAAATCCCGGCTGTTTTCCAGCGTGGTCGCCACTTGCTGGGTGCCGCTTTGCAGGCCACTGATCAGCTCTTCGATTTCTTCGGTGGACTGTTGGGTGCGCTGCGCCAGGCTGCGCACTTCGTCGGCAACCACCGCAAAGCCACGCCCGGCTTCACCGGCGCGCGCCGCTTCAATGGCGGCGTTAAGCGCTAGCAGGTTGGTTTGTTGCGCCACCGATTTGATTACATCCAGCACGCTGCCAATTTTTTCGCTCTCGCGTTTCAGGCCGTTCATGGCGTCGGTGGAACTGCCCACCGCCACGGCCAGACGCTCGATCTGCGCCACGGCCTCACCGACTACGCGGTCGCCGTCACGGGCTTGCAGGTCAGCGGCCTTGGCGGCTTCGGAGGCCTCTTCGGCGTTACGCGCCACTTCCTGCACGGTGGCGGTCATTTCGTGCATGGCAGTGGCCACCTGATCGGTTTCCACCTTCTGGCTATTTACCCCGGCGCTGGTTTGTTCGGTGACTGCCGACAACTGCTCGGCAGCGCTGGCGATCTGGGTAACGCCGTCGCGAATACCGCCAATAAGCTCGCGCAGGCCCAAGGTCATTTTCTGCATGCTGCTTTGCAATTGGCCCAGTTCATCGGCACGGCGGGTTTCGATGTCGTGGCTAAGATCGCCCGAGGCAATGCGGTCGACGCGGCGCAGTACGTCTTTCAGCGGGCCGACGATCTGTTTGGTGATAAACAGCGCGGCGACCAGGCCGAGCACAATCGCCAGCAGCGAAGCGCTCAGCAGAACGGTTTTGGCCTGGCCGGCCTCAGTGTCGCGCTTGAGGTTTTGGCTGGCCGTCAGCTTGGCGCAGTCGTCGACAATGATCTCTATCTGCGTGTTCAAAATACCTTGGGCCGCCTCGATACTTGCCAAGGCGCTGGCGAACTGGCCTACCACGGCGCGATAGCCGGTCAAGGCCTCAGCCACTTTTTGCAGGCCCGCCGCCTGCTCGGCAGGCAGCTTGTCGGCGAGCGCTTTGAGGTTATTACTGGCTTGGTCGATGGCATCCAGTGCCGGCTGTTGCAGAGCGGGTTTGCCGCTATAGGTAAACCCGCGCAGCTCAAAACGCGCGGTCTGAATCAAAGCGCCCTGGGCAACTAGCGCATCGATGGCCTGCTCGTGCTGCTCGGCGAGTTCTGGCGCCACCTCCATCGCGTGCATGGCCGCGCTCACCTTGCCTAGCTCGGCAAGGGCCGCATCGGCGAATTTGCCGAACTGGCTGCGCAAGCCTTCACGGGTGTCGTAGGCCTGGGTGAACTGGCTAAAGCCCTGGCGATACTGGCGGCTGGCATCGCCGGCCTGTTGCAACAGCTCCAGGTCACTGGGCGTTTTCATCCGCTTATGGCCGTCTTCAATGCGCGCATCCAGCGCGTCCAGTGCCTTGACCACGTCAGCCGCATGACTGGCGTCGTAATTTTGCATATAGCTCAGGCGGGCAATACGCACGTCGCGAGCGGTGGCGTTGAGCATGGAGATGGTAGCCAGCTTGTCGCCGCGTTCGAGCAACGAACTCAACCCCAACCAACCGGCCAGGGTGATCAACAGCGTCAACAACAACACCAAAGCAAAACCAAGGGCCAATTTTGCACCGACGCTGATATTGCTCAGCGCCTGAGTAAGCCATCCAAACATAAGGGGTGTTCTCCGGAGAACGCGTGATCGGCGATTAACCCAGGCGGGCTGAGTGCTACGCAATATATCGACGTTGCTAACGCAAACCTTAAGCCCGCGCAGAAATCTATTTACGCCCCGTCAGCCGCCCGTCCCCCCAGACCAAGGCCTGACAAGGGCGAAAGTGGTCGATTATCGAACACCGGCAGCGCCTCGCGTTGACCAAATTAACCAGTTAGTACATTTTCTCCTCAAGCGCTCCGCCCCCATCTAGCGGTGCCTATAAAAACAACGGAGAACCACCCCATGCCCCGTACCCTGCTGGTGCTCAACGGCCCCAACCTGAATATGCTCGGCACCCGCGAGCCGGCCACCTATGGCCACGAAACCCTCGCCGATATCGCCGAATTGTGCCGCAGCACCGGCCGCGCCTGCGACTTCACGGTGGAGTTTCAGCAAACCAACCATGAAGGCCAGTTGATCGACTGGATCCACCAGAGCCGCGGCCGCGGCGTGGGCATCGTAATCAACCCCGGCGCCTGGACCCACACATCCGTGGCCATTCGCGATGCACTGGTAGCCAGCGAGCTGCCGGTGATCGAAGTGCACCTGTCCAACGTGCACAAGCGTGAAGAATTCCGTCATCACTCCTACGTGTCCGGCATCGCCGTCGCAGTGCTCGCTGGCTTTGGCAGCAACGGTTACCGCATGGCTATCGAACACTTTGCCCACCTTTTGCAGGCCTGATCATGTCCAACACTCCTAGCGTTCTTGCCGGTTTGATCGGCTCTGGCATTCAGGCCTCGCGCACCCCGGCCATGCATGAGCACGAAGGTGACGCGCAGGGCATGCGCTACCTGTACCGGCTGATTGATCTGGACGCCTTGCAGATGAGCCTGGCTGACCTGCCGGAGCTGATCAGCGCCGCACAGAGCACCGGCTTCACCGGCCTGAACATCACCTTCCCGTGCAAGCAGGCGGTGATCCCGCTATTGGACGAACTGTCGCCCGAAGCCCGTGGCATAGGCGCGGTTAACACCGTGGTGTTTCAGCACGGCAAACGCATTGGCCATAACACCGACTGCCTGGGCTTTGCCGAAGGCTTTCGCCGTGGCCTCAGCGATGTGGCGCGCGAACGTGTGGTGCAGATGGGGGCTGGCGGCGCCGGCGCAGCAGTGGCGCATGCGCTGTTAATTGAAGGCGTCCGGCAGTTGACGATTTTTGACGTGGACACCAGCCGGGCGCAGGCCCTGGCCGACAACCTCAACCAGCACTTCTCCGGCAGCCGCGCCAACGCCGGCACGGACCTGGCAGGCGCCATGGCTGCGGCTGACGGTTTGGTGAATACCACGCCAATGGGCATGGCCAAGTTGCCCGGTATGCCCGTGCCCAAAGAACTGCTGCGTGCGCCGCTGTGGGTGGCGGAGATTGTTTACTTTCCACTTGAAACCGAGCTGCTGCGCGAAGCGCGCGCGCTGGGCTGCCGCACGCTGGATGGCGGGACCATGGCGGTGTTTCAGGCGGTTAAGGCGTTTGAGTTGTTTAGTGGCGTAGAGGCAGATGCGGGGCGGATGGTGGCGCACTTTGCCAGTATGAATGGGTAAAAATCGAAGAGCGGTAGCGCTTAAAACCCTCTCCCCCGCCCTCTCCCGCAAGCGGGCAGAGGGGGCTGATTGCATGTGGTCTAGCGCCCCTCGGCCGCTTGCAGTCGCCCGGACAGGGAGAAGGCAAGGCCACACGCTATACCTGCACATACCTCAGCACAGACTCACAAATCATCTCTTTATGCCGCTGCTTCACCTGCTCATCCGGCAGCTCGATCTGAAAAATCTCGCTAAAGGTGTGGCGGTTGGAGACGCGGTAGAAGCAGAACGAGCTCATCAGCAGGTGCAGGTCGATGGCTTGCAGGCCCGGGCGGAATACGCCGGCCGCTTCACCACGGCTCAGGGTCTCGCTCAGCAGATGGAGCACGTTGTGGCTTAGGGAGCGGATGTTCGCCGACTGTTTGACGTTGACGCCGTAGTGGATATTTTCGATGCAGACGATGCGCACAAAATCGACGTTGCGGTCGTGGTGGTCGAAGGTGAATTCCACTAGACGGCGAATCGCCTGCGCAGGTTCCAGTTCGGCCAGGTGCAGTTGCGCTTCGGTGCGGCGAATATCGCCATAGAGCTTTTCCAGCACTTCAACGTAGAGCTGCTCTTTGCTGTTGAAGTAGTAATAGATCATGCGTTTGGAGGTGTGGGTGCGCTCGGCGATGGCGTCCACCCGCGCACCGGACAAGCCCTGTTCAACAAACTCAGCGATAGCCGCCTGAAGAATGTTTTCGCGGGTTTTTTCCGGGTTGTTTTTGCGACTCTTGCGCGGCGCGCTGTCTGGCGCCTCGGGGAGTTCTGCGATTGTTATTGTCATGGGGCTCACGGCCAGCAGGTCGACGGGTGCGGCGATTATGGTCCTGGGCGTAGGACGAAGAAAGCCTGGCGCCGAGAGAATTCGCCGCCAGGCTTTCTTTTTACAAGCGTGCCTGACGCGCCGAGCCGCTACGCACCTTGGCCATGGCCGCCAAGCGCACCGCCACGTTGGCCGCACCGTAGCCGACATAGCCATTCTTGCGTTGTAACAGCTCGAAGAAGAAGCGCCCCTCAAACGGCTCGGTGTACACATGAAACAGCTCGCCGCCTTGGGCGTCACGGTCATAGAGCACGTTGTAGTAGGCCAGTTCGCTTAAGAATTCATCGTCAAAATCAAAGCGCGCCGCCAGGTCATCGTAGTAGTTAAGCGGAATATCCAGCAGCGGCACGCCCGCGTCTTTGGCGCGGTTGATCTCGGCAAACAGGTCTTCGCAGGCAAAGGCAATATGGTGCACGCCCGAACCGCGGTAGCTGGACAGCGCGTGGGAAATCGCCGTATTGCGGTTTTCCGAGATATTCAGCGGCAAGCGCACTGAGCTACAGCGGCTGCGCAGGGCGCGGCTTTTTACCAGCCCGTACGGGTCGGGCATCACCACTTCGTCATCGGCTTCAAAGTCGAACAGGGCTTTATAGAACAGCACCCAGGTGTCGAGACTATCGGCCGGCAGCGCCATGGCCATATGGTCGATGCGTTGTAGGTTGCCGCTGGGCTTCACTTTGTCGTTAAGAACAAAGTCGCTTTCATAGATGGTTTGGCCGTCTTCGGCCTGGCTGATCAGATAGATCAGGCTGCCATCCGGCGCACGTACCGACGGCACCTCGCGCTCATTGGGGCCGACCAGCCCTCGGTACGGCTGCCCCTTATATTCGCGGGCGCGCTCGAAAGCGCTATGGCTGTCTTTGACCCGCAAGGCAGTGGCGCACAGTGACGGACCGTGAGCTTCGAAAAAGCTATGGGCGAAGGAATAAGGCTCAGCGTTCAAGACAATATTGATATCACCCTGGCGCAGCAGGCTGACGTCTTTGGAGCGGTGCTGACCGGCGCGGGCAAAACCCAAACGTTCCAGCCAACCGGCGAGCTTGGTGCCCTGCTCGCCATCGACGGCAAATTCTACAAACTCCACCCCGTCGTAGCGGCTGGCCGCCGGCGGCGAGAACAGCATATCCAGGCTGGCCGCAGGCACTGCCGGCGCCGAACCTTCGGCAGCCTGACGTTCAAGCAGGTTGCGGGTTTTTTCTTCCAGGTACAGCAGCGAGCGCAAACCATCGGCGGCATTGGCTCGCGGTGGCGCAGCACGGAAGCCGTCGTTAAAGATTTCCAGCGAGAGCGGGCCGCTATAGCCACTGCGGATAATCGGCGCGAGAAAGCCTGCCAGATCAAATTCGCCCTGCCCTGGGAAGCAGCGGAAATGCCGACTCCACTCCAAGACATCCATGGCCAGAATCGGCGCATCGGCCATTTGTACGAAGAAAATCTTATCGCCCGGAATAGCGGCGATGGCCGCCGGGTCGCCCTTGAGCGACAGCGTATGGAAGCTGTCGAGCAGCACGCCGAGGGCGCTGTGGTCGGCTTGGCGAACGATGTCCCAGACCTGTTGGTAGGTGTTTACATGCCGGCCCCAAGCCAAGGCTTCGTAGCCAATACGCAGGCCACGGGCACCGGCGCGCTCGCCGAGCAAGCGCAGGTCATCAATCAGAATGTGTTGATCACAGAGGGAGTCAGCGGCCACGTTGCTGCACACCAGCACCAGGTCAGTGCCCAGTTCCTGCATCAAATCGAACTTGCGTTCGGCGCGGTCAAGGTTGCGCGCCAGGCGGTCGCGGCGGCAGCCTTCAAAGTCGCGAAAGGGCTGAAACAGGGTGATGGCGATACCTAAGTCGGCACACATCTGGCGGATTTCCCGCGGGCTGCCGGCGTAGTAGAGCAAGTCGTTTTCGAAGATTTCCACCCCGTCAAAACCGGCGGCGGCAATGGCTTCAAGCTTTTCCGGCAGGGTACCGCTCAAGGAAACGGTGGCAATTGAACGTTGCATGCGTGTGCTCCTGTTTTATAAGCGCGCCTAGGCAGGCGGCGTGTCGGGGCATCTAGGGCAACGTTGTCAGGAGCCCGATGCGGATCAGGGGTGCATGGAGTATTCGCCATCGGGTTTAATGCGAAAAGAATTTTGTACGAACCAGTTAGTTTTGTGTTCGATTATCGAACAAAAGGCCGGTTATCGAATTGACGATTTTTTCGCCAGTGCCCACCATCAGCCCCACATTGCAATCGCTCAATCGGTCGCCTCGCCGTGCATGCCGTTACTAAGTGGCCGAGTCCGTGCAATTACTGCTCAAAAAAACCCAATGCTTCAGACCATAACAATTTCAAAAAACGGGTACACCCTCATGCTGACTACCGCTTACCTCGCCCCGCCGCCGTTATCACTCAGCCTAGCGCTAACACTTAGACCGGGTTCTTCCCGCGCCTGAGTTGCCCCGAGCTTCAGGCATTTGCCCCGTTACCCACGCCTCGCCACCTGTGGCCTGAGCCCGTAACGCCGGCTGCCTGTAACGAGTCGAAGTCGCGACTGCCCCTGCAGTCTTTGAACGGATGGCCACACCCATGATCCAGTCCAATAGCACTCCCGTTGCCGCGAATACGGCCACGCCCCACGCCGGTATCGGCGACAAAATCCGCGGCGCCATGGCCGTTGGCAAAACCCGCTGGGGCATGCTCGCCCTGGTGTTTTTCGCCACCACCCTGAACTACATCGACCGCGCCGCCTTAGGTGTGATGCAACCCATCCTCGCCGAGAAGATGAGCTGGACGGCGATGGACTACGCCAACATCAACTTCTGGTTTCAGGTCGGTTACGCCGTCGGCTTCTTGCTACAAGGGCGCTTTATCGACCGTGTTGGCGTCAAGCGCGCGTTCTTCTTTGCCGTATTGCTCTGGAGCCTGGCGACCGGCGCCCACGGCCTGGCCACCTCAGCGGTTGGCTTTATGGTCTGCCGTTTTATTCTCGGCCTAACCGAAGCAGCCAATTACCCGGCCTGTGTGAAGACCGCGCGGATCTGGTTCCCTGCCGGTGAACGCGCGGTAGCTACGGGTATCTTCAACGCCGGCACCAACGTTGGCGCCATGCTTACCCCGGCCCTGCTGCCACTGATTCTGGCCGCTTGGGGCTGGCAGGCGGCGTTTGTCTGCATGGGTGCGCTGGGCATCATCTGGCTGATTTTCTGGGGGCTGAAGTACTACAACCCCGAAGACCACCCCACCGTTAAGCAAAGCGAACTGGACTACATCCAACACACCGACGAACCCACGCCAGCACGCGTACCCCTGCGCCGCATTTTGCGCATGCGTGGCACCTGGGCCTTCGCCCTCGCCTACGCCATTACGGCACCGGTGTTCTGGTTTTACCTGTACTGGCTGCCACCGTTTCTAAACCAGCAATACAGCCTGGGCATTAGCGTGTCGCAGATGGGTATTCCGCTGATTCTGATCTGGCTAACCGCCGACTTCGGCAGCATTGGCGGCGGGGTGTTGTCGTCCTGGCTGATTGGCCGCGGGGTTAACCCGATCAAAGCGCGATTGGCTTCAATGTTGGCGTTTGCCTGCACCATCATCTGCGTGGTGTTCGCCGCCAATGCCAGCGGTCTGTGGGTTGCCGTGCTGGCCATTGCTTTAGGCGTGGGCGCGCACCAAGCCTGGACCGCCAATATCTGGAGCCTGGTGATGGACTACACCCCCAAGCACATGATGAGTACGGTGTTTGGTTTCGGCGGCATGTGCGCAGCGGTAGGCGGCATGTTTATGACCCAGATCGTCGGTTACGTACTGACCGTTACCAACAACAACTACGCCGTGCTGTTCACCATGATCCCGACCATGTACTTCCTGGCCCTGACCTGGATGTACTTTATGGCGCCACGCAAGATTCCGGACGTGCAATAACTAAAAACGCCCTTCCGCGCCTTAGCGTAGGTTGGGTTGAGCAAAGCGAAGCCCAACGATCACCACTGCGCAGATCTACAAGCGGAACCCTGCGAAGATCTACAAGCGGAGCCCTACGGGCTCCCTGTTGGGCTTCGCTTTGCTCAACCCAACCTACGTCGCTTCTGCAACCACGCCGCCGCTAACCCACTCAAGCAAATAATCGCAATGCCGAGCAACGCACTCAGCGATGGCGTGTGGGCAAAAAATGCAAAGCCCAGCAGCCCGGCAAACACGATCTGGCAGTAACCAAACGGCGCCAGCAAGGCAGGCGCCGCGTAGCGAAACGCCTGGGTCAACATCAGGTGCGCGGTCATCCCACAGGTGCCCAGCGCCACCATCAACAAGCCATGGCCCCAGGTCGGCACTTGCCAGAAAAACGGCACCAATAAACTCACCAATAGCGTGTTGCACAGGCCGGCAAAAAAGTTGCTGGTGGTTGGGCTGTCAACGCTGGCGAGAATGCGCGTGAGGATTTGGTAGACGCCAAAACACAGCGCCGACCCAAACGGCAGCAGCACCGCCGGGGTGAACAACTCGCCACCCGGGTGGACGATCACCAACACCCCGGAAAAGCCCACCAGCACCGCGGCCCATTGGCCTTTGCTGACTCGCTCGCCCAGCAGCGGCACCGACAACGCCGTCACCAACAACGGCGCCAGGAAGTTCACCGCCGTGGCTTCAGCCAGCGGGATATAGCGAATACCGGTGGTAAACAACAGGCTGGTGCCAAGCAAACAAACCGCACGCAGCACCTGCAAACCAGGACGTTTGCTACGTAACACGCGCAAGCCCGACTGCGGCAAAAAGATCCCGGCCATCAACAGCGTGTGCACCACATAACGGGCCCACACCACCATCACCACCGGGTAAAAACTGGAGAGGTATTTGGACAAGGCGTCGTGGCTGGCAAACAGAAAGGTCGCCAGCAGGATCAGCAAAATGCCGCGAAACGGCTGCTGGGCGGTGGACAGCGGAGAGCTGAGCAGACTCATGCGGATCTCAAAAATGGGCGGGCGGTAAAAAAGTTAAAACAGCTTACCGGCCGCCGGACTATAGAACGTGACCGGGCAGAGCACGAATGTACTACCTGGTTAATTACCGTTCGATAAACGCACGCAATGGCGATTATCGAATTGAACCGTCCCCGCGCAACTTTCACTATGCGTCTCACATTGAACGCCTGCGGCGCTGACCGCGCGGCGATTCCGATGACCGATAAATACAAAAAAGGTCTACCTCGATGCTCAACACTTCGTCCCCCAAGGGCTCGCTGCGCCCTGCTCGCTCCCTGACTCTGATCGCCCTGGCCGTCGCTGGTTTCAGCCAACTCAGCCATGCCGAAGGTTTCTTCGACGACACCAAAGCAACACTCAATCTGCGTAACGCCTACTTCAATCGCAACTTCACCAACCCGGCCTACCCCAGTGCGGCAAACCCGCAAAACAAGGCCGAGGAGTGGACGCAAAACTTTATTCTCGATGTGAAATCCGGCTACACCCCAGGCCCGGTTGGCTTTGGTGTCGACGTGCTGGGTACGTACTCGCAGAAACTCGACGGCGGCAAAGGCACCGGCGGCACACAGCTGTTGCCGATCCACGATGACGGCCGCCCTGCCGACAACTTTGGCCGCCTGGGCGTAGCGGCCAAAGCCAAGTTTTCCAACACCGAATTGAAGGTCGGCGAGTGGATGCCGGTGCTGCCGATTCTGCGTTCCGACGACGGCCGCTCGCTGCCGCAAACCTTCCGTGGTGGCCAGGTCACCTCGCAGGAAATCACCGGCCTGACCCTGTACGGCGGCCAGTTCCGGCAGAACAGCCCGCGCAACGATGCGAGCATGGAAGACATGTCCATGAACGGCAAAGGCGCGTTTACCTCCGACCGTTTCAACTTTGCCGGCGGCGAATACAGCTTTAACGACAAGCGCACCACCGTAGGCGTGTGGTACGCCGAGCTGGAAGACATCTACCACCAGCAATACTTCAACCTGCTGCACAGCCAGCCGGTCGGCGACTGGACTCTGGGCGCCAACCTCGGCTACTTCATCGGCAAAGAAGACGGCAGCCAATTGGCCGGCGATATGGACAACAAAACCGCCTTTGGCCTGCTCTCGGCCAAATACGGCGGCAGCACGTTCTATGTCGGCCTGCAAAAACTCACCGGCGACACCGCCTGGATGCGCGTCAACGGCACCAGTGGCGGCACCCTGGCCAACGACAGCTACAACTCAAGCTACGACAACGCCCAGGAACGCTCCTGGCAAGTGCGCCATGACTACAACTTTGCCGCCGTTGGCGTACCCGGCCTGACCCTGATGAACCGCTATATCAGCGGCGACAACGTGCACTCCGGTACCGTCACCGACGGCAAGGAATGGGGGCGCGAATCCGAGCTGGCCTACACCGTACAAAGCGGCACGTTTAAAAACCTCAACGTCAAATGGCGCAACTCCAGCATGCGTCGTGACTACAGCACCAACGAATTCGACGAGAACCGGATTTTCGTCAGCTACCCGATTTCGTTGTTGTAAGCGATGTTGGGCTTCGCCTGCGGCTCAACCCAACCTACGGATTACACGTAGGTTGGGTTGAGCTGAAAGCGAAGCCCAACAAATACCCAGTTAAAAATGACCGGCGTGACCGGCATGGCAAGTGGAGCACCCGAACACTCACCGTGTTCAGCAGTCCAACCCCCACGACGAACCAGTCACAGGGAACCCCACCATGGAATTCATCGACACCCGCCACGGCCTGCACCTGCCCAAGCTCGGCCTGGGCACCTGGCGCATGCTCGGCGAGGACTGCACGCGCATTGCCCGGCAGGCGCTGGACATGGGCTATCGCCACCTCGACACCGCCACCGCCTACGACAACGAAGCCGCCGTCGGCAAAGCCCTGGCGCAAACAGATATCCCCCGCGAACAGCTGCACGTCACCACCAAGGTCTGGTGGGACAAGCTTGAACCGCAAGCCATGCGCCAGTCGCTAGACGCCAGCCGCAAAGCGCTGGGCGATGACTGCCTGGACTTGTTTCTGATCCACTGGCCCGGCAACGAAGCACAAGGCTGGAGCCTGGAACACAGCATCGAAACCCTGGTGGCGCTGCGTGAAGAAGGCAAAGCGCGGCAGATAGGTGTTGCCAACTTTAACGTGGCGCAACTGACGCGCGCGGTAGTGGACATGGGCGCACCGCTGTCGGTGTTGCAGGTCGAATATCACGTGCTCTTGGGCCAGCAACCGCTGCTGAATTTCACCCGCCAGCACGGCATGGCACTGACTGCCTATACGCCATTGGCGCGCGGCCAAGGCGCCGAAACTGAGACGGTGCAACGCATCGCCAAAAAATACGGCGTGCTGCCGAGTCAGGTGGCATTGGGCTGGGTGTTGGAGCAGGACGGTGTGGCGGCTATTCCCAAGTCCAATAGCGCGGTTAACCAGCAGGCCAACCTGGATGCGCTAAAGGTAAAACTCGACGACGAAGACCGCGCCGCGATTGCCGCACTGCGCAAGGATGTGCGCATTGTGAATCCCGACTTTGCGCCCGTTTGGGACTGAGGACTATCGTCTCCTGCGGCCTCTCTACCCGCGAGGGCGGCAGGCTAGGTGAGAGGGCTGAAGAGCGGTTTTTAGATAGTTGCCGTTATAAAGTTCGAGGTTTCCGGGGCTAAGGCCAGGCCAGGCGCCCCGCAGCTTTTAAGCGCAGCGTACTGCAGTACGTGAGCATTAAAAGCGAGGCCGACGACCCGGAGACCGACAAGAATCACGAAAGCGACTCTACGCCCATCTCATCCCACACCTCTTCAGCCAAATGAAAGGTCGCATTGGCCGCTGGAATCCCGCAATAAATCGCGCTTTGCATCAGCACTTCTTTGATCTCTTCACGGGTCACGCCGTTGTTCTTGGCGGCCTTGAGGTGCAGCTTCAATTCCCCTTCGCGGTTCATGCCAATCAGCATGGCGATGGTCACCAGGCTGCGGGTATGGCGCGGTAAACCCGGGCGGGTCCAGATATCACCCCAGGCATGGCGGGTGATCATTTCCTGAAACTCTTCATTAAACGGCGTGAGGTTTTTCAGGCTGCGGTCGACATGGGCATCGCCAAGCACTGCGCGGCGAACTTGCATACCGGCGTCGTAACGTTGTTTTTCGTCCATCGTGGCGGCACCAATTCAGTGGGTGAGAAAGTCGAGTACAGCCGCGCTAAACGCATCGCCGGCTTCAACGTTGGAAAGATGCGCGGCGTGAAACTCCACCAACTGTGCGCCCTTCACTCGCTCGACAATAAAGCGCCCATCAGCGGGCGTGGTCACGGCATCTTCAGTGCCGCACACCATCAACAGCGGCAGCTCAATCGCGCTGATCTGCTCGCGGAAATCGGCATCGCGCACAGCGGCGCAGTTGGCCGCGTAACCTTGCGGCGAGGTAGCGGCGAGCATGCCGACCACAGCCTCCACTTTTGCAGTTTCGGCGGCGGCAAATTCAGGGGTGAACCAACGGGCAATCGAGGCATTACGCAGCGACAGCATGGCCGCAGGGCCATCACGCAAGACCATCTCGATGCGCGGGTTCCACACATCCGGGTTACCGATTTTCGCCGCGGTGTTGCACAGCACCACGCGCTTAAGCCGCTCGGGCGCATTAAGCGCCAGCCACTGACCAATCAGCCCGCCCATGGACAGACCGCAGAAATACACCTGCTCAATGTCCAACGCATCCAGCAAAGCCAACACATCGCGGCCGTTCTGCTCGATGCTGTACATGCCCTCGGTCACCAGCGAATGACCATGGCCACGGGTGTCGTAACGCAGCACCTGGAAGTGCTGAGTGAAGGCGGCGATTTGCGCGTCCCACATATGCAGGTCGGTGCCCAACGAGTTGGACAGCACCAGCACCGGCAGGCTTTTGTCGCCTTCCCAGAGGTAATTCAGTTCGCCATCGGCGAGTTGTACGGCGGGCATAAAAAGCTCCTAAACACTCAAAGACTGATGCTCAGCAATCGCGCGTTGTACCCACAAACGCGCCTGGCCGAGGTAATGGGCGGGGTCAAGCAAGCGGTCAAGCTCATCACTGCTGAGCTGGGCGCTGACCTCGGCGTTCTCGCCCAACACGTGGCGCAGATGCGCGCCCTGCTCCACCGCCAAGCGACAGCACTGCTCCAGCAGGTGATGCGCGGCATCGCGGCCGATGCGTTGGGCCAGGGTGATGCTGACGGCTTCGGCCAGCACCAGGCCTTGGGTCAGGTCGAGGTTGCGGCGCATCCGGGCAGCGTCCACTTCCAGACCGGGCACCACCACCAGCGCTTGCTGCAGCGCACCGGAAACCAGGCAGCAGAGTTCCGGCAAGGTTTCCCATTCGGCGTGCCACAGGCCCAGGCTGCGTTCGTGCTCCTGCGGCATGGCGGCAAACATGGTGGCAACCAGCCCCGGCGCGCGGGTAGCAGCGCCGATCAACACCGCGCAGCTCACCGGATTACGTTTGTGCGGCATGGTCGACGAGCCGCCTTTGCCCGGCGCCGAAGGCTCGAACACTTCGCCCGCTTCGGTCTGCATCAGCAGGCTTAGGTCGCGGCCCAACTTGCCCAAGGTGCCCGCGACTAAACCCAACAGGCTGGCGAACTCCACTAACCGATCGCGCTGGGTGTGCCAGGGTTGTTCGGGCAGTTGCAGTTGCAGTTGTTCGGCCAAAGCATTGGCCACTGGCATGGCGTTATCACCCAACGCCGCGAGGCTGCCGGAGGCGCCGCCAAATTGCAGCACCAGCAAACGCGGCTTGAGTTCGGCCAAGACGGGTGATGGCGCCCAGGCTGCTGGCGATCTTCATGCCCAAGGTCACCGGCGTGGCATGTTGCAGCCAAGTACGGCCGGCCATGGGTGTGGCGCAATGCAGGCTGGCTTGGCTGGCCAACGCATTGGCCAGGCTGGCCAGGTCGGCCTCCAGCAAGGTGATGGCGCTGCGCAGTTGCAGCACCAAACCGCTGTCCATTACGTCTTGGCTGGTGGCGCCCAGGTGTACATAACGCTCGGCTTGCTGGCTAACGCTGGCGATCTGTTTGCCCAAGGCTTTAACCAAAGGAATCGCCGAATTGCCAGCGCTGGCAATCGCTGTCGCCAGGCTATCCACATCAAACAGCTCGGCCTGGCAGGCACTTTCAATCGGCGCCACCACCTCGGCCGGAATCAGCCCCGTGCTGGCCTGCGCGCGGGCCAATGCCGCCTCGAAATCGAGCATGCCTTGCAGGCGCCCGTGATCAGAAAAGATCGCGCGCATGGCCGGTTGGGTGAAGTAGGTATCAAACAAGCGGTTGCTCATACATCGTCCTTAATAGCGCGCGCCACAGCGGCGCGCGCAAACCGATCTCAGTGATCGTGGTGCAGGTAAGCGCCCTCTTTGGGCAAGCGCAGGCTAAACAAAAATGCCACCGCCATCATCGCCGTCACGTACCAGTAAAAGGTGTTTTCCATGCCGATGCTTTTCAGCCCCAGCGCCACGTATTCAGCAGAACCACCGAACAGCGCGTTGGCCACGGCGTAGGCCAGGCCGACGCCCAATGCCCGTACCTGCGGTGGAAACATTTCGGCTTTCACCAAGCCGCTGATCGAGGTGTAGAAACTGACAATCGCCAAGGCCAAGGTAATTAGCGCAAAGGCCAGAAATGGGCTGGTAACGGTTTTCAGCGTAAGCAGAATCGGCACGGTGCACAGAGTACCCAAAGCGCCAAACCAGAGCATGGACGTGCGCCGGCCAATTTTGTCCGAGAGCATGCCAAACACCGGCTGCATGCACATATACAAGAACAGCGCGCCGGTCATGATGTAGCTCGCGGTTTTCGCGTGCATACCGGCGGTGTTCACCAGGTACTTCTGCATGTAGGTGGTAAAGGTATAGAAAATCAGCGAGCCGCCGGCGGTGTAACCGAGCACGGTGATAAACGCGGCTTTGTGGTGCTTGAACAGCGCAGCAATGCTGCCGGCGTCCTTGTCGGCGCGCTGTTCAGCGGTAGTGGTTTCTTCCAGGCTGCGACGTAGCAACAGCGAGATCACCGCCGCGACAGCGCCGACCACAAATGGAATACGCCAGCCCCAGGCACGCAGTTCTTCTTCGCTAAGCAACTGCTGCAGAACCACGACCAGCGACACTGCCAACAGTTGCCCACCAATCAAGGTCACGTACTGAAACGAAGCAAAGAAACCGCGCTGACCGCGCAATGCCACTTCACTCATATACGTCGCCGTGGTGCCGTACTCGCCGCCCACCGACAAGCCTTGGAACAGACGCGCCGCCAACAACAACAGCGGCGCCCAGAAGCCAATGCTCTCGTACGTGGGCAGAAAGGCGATCACTAACGAGCCGGCGCACATCATCAGCACCGAAATCATCATCGAGTTTTTACGCCCGTGTTTATCGGCAACCCGGCCAAACAACCAGCCACCAATCGGGCGCATCAGAAAGCCGGCGGCGAACACGCCAGCGGTGTTTAGCAGCTGCACCGTGGTGTCGTCGGAGGGAAAGAACGCCGGGGCAAAATAGATGGCGCAGAAGGCATAGACATAGAAGTCGAACCATTCCACCAGGTTGCCTGAGGAGGCACCCACAATTGCGAAGATCCGTTTACGACGCTCTTCGCCGGTGTAATGCGTGGTGGTCATATTTTGTTACTCATCTAAGGGTTTGCAGAGTCTAGACCCAGCAATAGCAACCCCGTTCAAACCAATGTGCCGCCTCAATGACTAGCATGAGCGCGGGACATGGCATTTGCGTACCTGGGTCCCCGCCTGCGCGGGGACCCAGGTGTTGGCAACGAAATCATGAGGCGTATGCGAAAAGCAGACCTAGATCGCTTCAATGGCAAGAGCAAGCCCCTGCCCTACACCGACACACATGGTCGCCAAGCCGAGCTTACCGCCCGACTTCTGCAACTGATGCACCGCCGTCAGTACCAAGCGATTGCCGCTCATGCCCAGCGGGTGGCCCAGGGCGATGGCGCCGCCATTGGGGTTGACCTTGGCGCTGTCATCCGCCAAGCCCAAGTCGCGCATTACCGCCAACCCTTGCGCGGCAAACGCCTCGTTCAACTCGATCACGTCGAAGGCATCAATGCTCAGGTTCAAACGCGCCAGCAACTTGCGCACGGCCGGAATCGGGCCAATGCCCATCACCCGTGGCGCCACACCACCGCTGGCCATCCCGAGTACTTTGGCGCGCGGGGTCAGGCCGAATTTCTTCACCGCTTCAGCCGAGGCCAAGATGATTGCCGAAGCGCCATCGTTAAGGCCCGATGCATTACCAGCGGTGACGGTTTTATCCGCGCCATTAACCGGCTTGAGCTTGGCCAAACCTTCCGCGTTGGTGTCGGCACGTGGGTGCTCGTCAACGCTAAAGGTGGTGTCGCCCTTCTTGCCTTTGATAACAACCGGCACGATTTCTTCAGCGAAAAACCCGGCCTCCTGAGCCGCCGCCGCACGCTGTTGGCTGCGCAGGGCAAAGGCATCCTGATCGGCACGGCTGACGTGATAATCCTCGGCCACGTTGTCGCCCGTCACAGGCATCGGATCAACACCGTACTGCTCCTTCATCGCCGGGTTAACAAAGCGCCAGCCAAGGGTGGTGTCTTCCAGTTTCTGCCCACGACCAAACGCGCTGTCGGCCTTGCCCATGACATAGGGCGCGCGGGTCATCGACTCCACGCCGGCGGCGATCGCCAATTCCATCTCACCACTGGCGATGGCACGAAACGCTGCACCGACCGCCTCCATGCCCGAAGCGCAGAGACGATTCAGGGTGACGCCCGGCACGCTTTCCGGCAGGCCGGCGAGCAGTGCCGCCATGCGCGCGACGTTGCGGTTGTCTTCGCCGGACTGGTTAGCGCAGCCCATAAATACTTCGTCCAACGCACTCCAATCCACCTGCGGATTGCGCTCCACCAAAGCCCGCAGCGGAATCGCCGCGAGGTCATCAGCACGCACCGGCGCCAAGCCGCCATTCAGGCGGCCGATGGGCGTACGTACGGCATCACAGATAAAAACCTCGCGGCTCATTCCTCACCCCCAGCCTGACCATGCGCAGCCGCCGTGCGGGCTTCAAGGGCGCGCAGGGCTTCCAGCTCGTGGGCTTGTGGGGCTTCGTTAACGGTCACGTTGTCGGCAAAACGAATCTGCCAGCCGGTGGCTTCCACCACTTGCTCGCGGGTTACGCCTGGGTGCAGCGAAGTGACGATAAATTCGTTGCTGCCAGCTTCCGGCTCCATGATGCACAGGTCGGTAATGATGCCGACCGGGCCTTTGCCTGGCAGGCCGAGACGCTGACGGTGATCACCGCCTTCGCCAAAACCGACCGAAGTGATAAAGGCCAACTTATCCACAAAGGTGCGGTGCGACTGCTTGAGAATAATCAGCACCGACTTGGCCGAACCGGCAATTTCCGGCGCGCCACCGGCGCCGGGCAGGCGCACTTTCGGCTTGTGGTAATCACCGATCACGGTGGTGTTGATATTGCCGAACTTATCCACTTGGGCGGCGCCGAGAAAGCCGACGTCACAGCCAATAGCGGAAAATTTCACCGGTCGGCACCACGGTGTCAGCGGTTTCTGCCAGCTCACCATCACCGATAGACAGCGGCAACACCGTCGGTTTGGCGCCGATCGGGCCGGACTCATAAATCAACACAACATCGGGAGAGGACGTCAGGCGCGCCAGGTTGGCAGCCTTGGAAGGCAGGCCGATGCCGACAAAACACACCGAACCGTTTTTCAGGCGGCGCGCGGCGGCGACGGTCATCATTTCATTGGTGCTGTAGTCGCTCATTACTTGGCCTCCGCTTTTTGCGTGCTGGCGATCTTCTGCTGAAAAGCGGCGAAGTCTTCGGTGCCACGGATGTATTCGTTAATCCACGCCGTGAAGGTTTCCCGGTCGCGGGCGATAGGATCCCAGGCTTGGTAAAAGCGGTTATCGCGCTCGTAATAACCATGGGCATACGATGGGTGCGCGCCACCTGGCACCAGGCACACAGCGGTCAGCGCCCAGGTCGGCAATACGCAGGCATTCATCGGCGCATTAAGGTCGTCGACGATCTCTTCCACCGTCACGATGCAACGCTTGGCCGCCAACGCTGCCTCTTTCTGCACGCCGAGAATGCCCCAGAGCAATACATTGCCCTTACGGTCAGCCTTCTGCGCGTGGATCACCGTCACATCAGGGCGCACCGACGGCACCGCCGCCAACACTTCGCCAGTGAACGGGCAGGTCACGGTTTTAATCAGTGGGTTGACCTTCGGCAGGTCCGAACCGGCATACGCGCGCAACACCGCAAACGGCAGGCCAGAGGCGCCGGCGACATAGGAGTTAGCGAGGTCAGCGTGGCTGTGTTCTTCAATCTCCAGCGCATGGGGCCAGTCTTTTTCGACGGCATCACGCAGGCGATGGAGCGAACCGACACCGGGGTTACCGCCCCAGGAAAACACCAGCCGCTTGGCGCAACCGGCGCCGATCAGCAAGTCATAAACCAGGTCGGGAGTCATGCGCACCAAGGTCAGGTCTTTCTTGCCCTGGCGAATAAGCTCGTGGGACGCGGCAGTCGGAATAAGGTGGGTAAAACCTTCGAGGGCGACGGTATCGCCATCGTGGACAAAGCGCTCAACCGCTTCGCGCAGAGACAGGAGTTCAGCCATGATCGTTCTCGTCTTGTTATCCGAGGCGTCAGGGAAAGAGGGGAGACGCCGGGTGGGAAAACAGTACGCGCCAGGATGGGGAGGGACAATCCGATAATCGACCTTGTGTTCGATTATCGAACAGTGGTTTGTTTGGTGGAGGATCGCGGCGGTATCCATTTCCGCGTGGGCGGGGAGTTTTGGTTTCGCGCCCCACGCGCGAGGTACCCGTAGGTTGGGTTGAGCGTCAGCGAAGCCCAACAAAGCGATTTCGCGCCGCACCGTCCAATCGTCCTATCCGAAACCGCAATGTTGGGCTTCGCCGGTGGCTCAACCCAACCTACAGTGGGATCCGCGCGTAAGGCGCGAAACAGATCTC
>LNAP01002521.1_pt2 | contig 32043 bp, 27 predicted proteins | sample 602601 | NCBI WGS metagenome assembly LNAP01 (sample SAMN02440304, study PRJNA202911) | soil metagenome | biome: Subtropical and temperate rainforests or woodlands; isolation source: soil samples (1 kg each in a 20% v/v slurry with milli Q water) were... ...
TCGTTTTCCTTCAGTCGAACGATAGGCATAAAGTGATTGGCCTGCTTGTAGGGTAACAAAAGTTGATGACAAACCTGGCTTGCTTACCAGCAACGCTGCGCGGGTCCAGGTACGCGTAAACGGCCTCGTCGATACCAAAATCATACCAACAGAGGCAGATACCGCGAACGGGGAACCTTGAAAGCGCAATCCAGGCGCCGGACGCTGGCTTCAGCGCTGCTAGGCAGCCCTGAACCGCAGATCCCATCCCGGATTTCCGCTGGCTGTTTCCGTTACCCAAAGACTACCCAAAGAGTAACAAGCCAAGTTCGGTTTAGCGATAACCAGCGATTCTAGCATGGTAACGGCCATTTTGACTACTGGAGGGACAGTCTGGCGCCCTGGGCAGCCAGAATGCCCTCTCTTGCCGGAACGGCCACGCTCAGCTCTTGGAACCCTTGCGGATCCAAGCTTCGAGCTGATGCGGACGCAGGCTGTCGTAGTCTTCGAAAGGCTGGTGAATCCACGGATTCGTGGGCAGCTTGTCGACGTAGTAGTCCGGCGTCGCCTGGGAGTGGCCCTTCCACCAGAGCACCGCGCTGCGCAGCTCGGTGATGTCGGCGAACTGGCTCTTCAGGTGATCGAAGACCTTGTTGAAGGTCTTGCCGGTATCGACCATGTCGTCCACCAGCAACACCCGCCCGGACAAAGTGCCGCGCGTGATGGTGATGAACTGGGCGATATCCATGTCGCCTTGCTTGGTGCCGGCCGCTTCGCGATAGCTGCTCGTGGCCAGAATGCCCAACGGCACATCAAAAATACGGGACATAACATCACCGACGCGCATACCGCCGCGCGCCAGGCAAAGAATCTTGTCGAACTTCCAACCCGATTGATGCACCTGCAAGGTAAGGCGCTCGATCAGGCGGTTGTAGTCGTCCCACGTCACCCACAGATGGCTGTCATCATTGGTCGGCGTGCTCATAGGCAAGCATCTCCTGCTTAATAAATACGAAAAGGCCGCCGCCGGTATGAGACCGGCGGCGGCCTTGCGGATAATAACCCGATGTCAGCCCTTCAGGGGATGACGCAGCACAATGGTTTCGTTGCGGTCGGGGCCGGTCGACACCAGGTCGATGGGCACGCCGCAGACTTCGGCCACGCGCTCCAGGTAGCGGCGGGCCGCCTCGGGCAGCTTGTCGTACTCGGTGATGCCGACAGTGGACTCGCTCCAGCCAGGCAGCTCTTCCAGCACCGGTTGCGCCTGCGCCACGGCGTGCGCGCCATAAGGCAACACATCGCGGAATTCGCCATTGACGCGATAGCCGACGCCCAGCTGGATGGTTTCCAGACCATCCAGCACGTCCAGCTTGGTAATGCACAGGCCGGTGATGCCGTTCAGGCGGACCGAGCGCTTGAGCGCCGCGCCGTCGAACCAGCCGCAGCGGCGCGGACGGCCCGTGACGGAACCGAATTCCTTGCCGATCGTGGCCAGGCGGGTGCCGATCTCATCGACCAGTTCCGTGGGGAACGGGCCCGAACCGACGCGGGTCGTGTAGGCCTTGGTGATGCCCAGGACGTAATCCAGCTGCTGCGGACCAACGCCTGCGCCGGCCGAGGCCGCGCCAGCAACGCAATTGCTGCTGGTGACGAAGGGATAGGTGCCGTGATCCACGTCCAGCAAAGCGCCTTGCGCGCCTTCGAACAGCAGGCGCTTGCCTTCCTGTTGCATGGCATACAGGTTGCTCGACACGTCCTTGACCATCGGGGCGATGGCCGGAGCCAATGCCATGGCCTGGTCGCGCACTTCATTGGCGGAAACCGCCTCGGCGCCCAGGTACTTGGTCAGCACAAAGTTGTGGTAATCCAGCACTTCGGCGAGCTTTTCGTCGAACAGCGCGGGATTGAACAGGTCCTGCACGCGCAACGCGCGGCGGGCTACCTTGTCTTCGTACGCGGGGCCGATGCCGCGACCGGTCGTACCGATCTTGCCATCACCCTTGCGCGCTTCGCGCGCCTTGTCGATGGCGACGTGGTACGGCAGGATCAGCGGGCAGATTTCGGAAATCTGCAGGCGCGAACGCACGTCCAGACCGGCGGCCTCAAGCTCTTCGATTTCCTTGAGCAGGGCTTCGGGGGACAGCACGACGCCATTGCCGATGAAGCAGGTGACGCCGGGATGCATGATGCCCGACGGGATCAGGCGGAGAATCGTCTTCTTGCCGTTGATCCACAGCGTATGGCCGGCATTGTGACCGCCTTGGAAGCGGACCACGCCCTGGACGGATTCCGCCAGCCAGTCGACGATCTTGCCCTTGCCCTCGTCACCCCACTGGGTGCCGATTACGACTACGTTCTTGCTCATGTTACGAATCAATATCGAGTTTCTCGGGAAATCCGGAAATCTCCCCGCGGCCCTCTCGTTGCCGAGAGGGAGTTAGTCACAGCGTTCTGACCGTCCAGGCGCCATCCTGCAGCGCCAGCTCGCGATCGCAAACGAATTCGTCCTGATCCTGCTCGTGACCGGGCAATACCTGAACGACAATTTCCCCCGACCGGCGCAGGCGGTGCACCGCCTCGGTCAGGGCGGGGGCTTGCCCCCAGGGCGCGCGAACCGCACGCGCCCTTTCCGCCGGCGGCAAACCCGCCGCCAGCTTGCGTAAATCAAGACTGAAGCCGGTGGCGGGACGAGCCCGCCCAAACGCACGGCTGACATCGTCATAGCGGCCGCCGCTGACCAGCGCATCGCGCCAGCCTTCGGCATACAGCGCGAACTTGACGCCGGAATGGTAGCCATAGCCCCCCACGTCGGCAAGGTCCACGCCGAACGCCACATTCGGCATGGCGTCCACCACCAACTGCAGCGCGTCCAGCGCCGCCACGACGCCCGGCAGCAAGGGCAGCTCGCGGCGCGCTTCCTTCAGCACTTCCGGACCGCCGTACAGCTTGGGCAGCAATTGCAGGGCCTTCAGGGTCTCTGCACGCAGGCCGGGAGCCCGCTCAGCCAATTCGCCGAGCCCTGGGACGTCCTTCTCGCGCATCAGCAGAATGACGTCCTGCGACAGGGCCGCAGCCGCCGGATCGGACTCCAGGAGCGCACGCAGCACGCCCGGATGGCATAGATCCAGCCTCGGGTTGCGCACACCGGCGATCGCCACCGTTTCCAGCACCAGCTGGATGATCTCCAGGTCCGCCTCGAAACCGGCATGGCCGTAGATCTCGGCACCGATCTGCAGCAGCTCGCGGCTGGACAGCAGGTCCGCCGGGCGGGCATGCAGCACATTGCCGCAATAACACAGGCGGGTAACGCCCGCGCGGTTCAATAAGTGCGCGTCGATGCGCGTGACCTGAGGAGTCATGTCCGCGCGCACGCCCAGCGTGCGCCCCGACAATTGGTCGACCAGCTTGCAGGTGCGCAGATCCAGATCGCTGCCAGTGCCGGACAGCAATGAATCAATGTATTCGACCAGGGGCGGCGCGACCAACTCGAAACCGTAAGTGCGATACAGATCGAGAAGTTCGCGGCGCAATTCCTCGATGCGCCGGGCCTCTGCCGGAAGTACGTCGGCAAGGCTCTCGGGCAGCAACCAGTTACCCATGAATGTTTACCTGAATAACGCCAAGTGATGCGTGGGCGTCGCCCAAACGAAAAAGCGGCTGAGGGGGCGTAAGCCCGCTCAGCCGCTGCGGAATGTTTTCTAGTACATGGTTCAGCGACGAGCGCCACCCGGCCTGCACTGGGCGGGAAACCGTCCCTCATTACTCAGCGACGAGCTCGCCGCCGCATCCGACAGTAAAAAGCCCCTTGGAAATCCAAGGGGCTTTTCGTTCCGCGCTACCGCAGCCGCATCACTTGGCCGGCACGGTGACCGGCGCCAGCGCGTCGCCGGTGGGGTCCTTCATGAACTGGAAGAAGCTGGAGCTGGGGTCGACGACCAGCACGTCACCCGGCTTCGAGAACGAAGCGCGATAGGCTTCCAGGCTCTTGTAGTACGTGTAGAACTGCGGGTTCTTGCCATAGGCCTGCGAATAGATCGCGGCGGCCGCGGCATCGCCCTCACCCATGATGCCCTGGGCCTTGGCATAGGCCTGGGCCACGATCACTTCACGTTGGCGATCGGCTTCGGCGCGGATCTTTTCGCCTTCGGCGGCACCGATGGAACGCAGCTCGTTGGCGACGCGCGTACGCTCCGCTTCCATGCGGCGATACACCGATTCCGAAATCTCCGGCGCGAACTCGATGCGGCGCAGGCGCACGTCGACAATCTGCACGCCCAGGGGTTCGGCGCGCTTGGCGACGTTGGTCAGGATCTCGGCCATGATCTTGTCGCGTTCGGTCGAAACCACGTCGCGCACCGTGCGCACGTTGACCGAGGCGTTCAGCGCGTCGCGGATCAGCGCCTGCAGGCGCTCCTGCGCGACGCGTTCATTGCCGCCGGTGGACACGTAGTACTGGCGGGGATCCGCAATGCGCCACTTGACGTACGAATCGATCAGCAGGTTCTTCTTTTCGGAAGTCTGGATGCGTTCGGCTTCGTTGGTTTCGATGGTCAGAATGCGCTTGTCGAGCGTCACGACATTCTGGAACGGAGGCGGCGCCTTGAAGTAAAGGCCGGGTTCGTTGATGGTCCTGCGCACTTCACCCAGCGAGAACACCAGGGCGTAGTCGCGCTCGCGCACGACGAAGACGCAGGAAGAAAGGGCGGCCAGCACGATGAGCAGGCCGACCAGGATAGGCATGAGACGTTGCATGATCAGGACTCCTCCGGGTTAGCGCGACGTACGGTCGCGGGGCAGCGTGTTGCTATTGCTGCTGCCGGAAGACTGAGGCACCGGCGCGGCGCTGCCGCGCGCCGGCGACTGGGCGGGCGGGCTAGCCAGCGTGGGCGAACCCGAACCGGCGACACCGGACTTGCTGGCGTCCTGAGCGGCCAGATGCATGATCTTGTCCAGGGGCAGATACAACATGTTGTTGTTGCTCTTGGTGTCGACCATGACCTTGCTGGCGCGCGTGAAGATCTCCTGCATGCTCTCCAGATACATACGCTGGCGCATGACCGCCGGCGACTTCTCGTATTCGCCAAGGATGCTGGTGAAGCGCGAAGTATTACCCTGGGCATCGCCGACGACCTTGGCCTTGTAGCCTTCGGCCTGTTCGGTCATGCGGGATGCCTGGCCGCTGGCCAGCGGCACGACCTGATTGGCGTAGGCCTGGCCTTCGTTGATCTGGCGCTCACGGTCCTGGCCTGCCTTGACGGCGTCGTCGAACGCGGCTTGCACCTGCTCGGGCGGCTGCACGTTCTGGATGGCGACGGTGCTGACCTGCACGCCAGTCTGATAGCGGTCCAGGATCTGCTGCATCAGGGTCTGCACTTGCGTGGCGACCGTGGTGCGGCCCTCGTAGAGCACGAAGTCCATCGACTGCTTGCCCACGACTTCGCGCATGGCCGTCTCCGACGCCTGGCGGACGGATTCATCGGGATCGCGCGTCATGAAGAGGTAATCGGGCGCGCCGTCGGCACGCAGGCGGTACTGGACGACGAACTGCATATCGACGATGTTCTCGTCCGTCGTGAGCATCAGCGCTTCGGGCAGAACCTTGTTGCGCGCACCGCCGCGGAAGCCGACCTCGAACGTGCGCAGCTGCGACACGTTGACCATTTCGTGGCTCTGGATGGGATACGGCATGCGCCATTGGAAACCGGCTTGCGACGTCGACTTGTACTTGCCGAACTGTGTCACAACCGCGACCTGGCCTTCCTGCACGATGTAGAACCCGCTGGCCAGCCAGATGCCGGCCGCGACCAGGGCGATCACCCCCAGGCCGATGCGCGCACCACGCGGCGACGGCGGCGTTATGCCGCCACGGTTGCCGGGACGGTTATTGCCGCCCCCGCCCTTGCGCCCGAACAGCGATCCGATGCGATTGTTGAAATCGCGCCAGACTTCGTCCAGGTCGGGAGGGCCGTCTCCGTTGCCTTGAGGCCGCTTGGGCGGCGGCTCGGAGCCATTGTTGTTCCCACGACCCCAGCCGGGGTCATTCAGATTGAAGAGTTTGATAATTCGCGGCATTGTTTCCCACAATCTGTCCGGTTTCCGCAATTGCCCCGCGCAACGCATCCAAACCGGCGCGCTCGGTGGCGCTTACAAATACTCGCGCAATCGTACCATGTGCGTCGCGCTCCACCCGCGGTTCCAATCCGGCCAGATCGATCTTGTTGTATACGAGAATGGTGGGAATCGAAGCCGCGCCGATTTCGGCCAGCACCTTGTTGACCTCGAAAATCTGCTCATCGCGCTGCGGGCTGGCGGCATCGACCACGTGCAGCAGCAGGTCGGCATGCACGGTTTCTTCCAGGGTGGCACGGAATGCCGCGATCAGGCCGTGAGGCAGGTCGCGGATGAACCCGACCGTGTCGGACACCACCACCGAACCCGCCGCTTCGATCCAGATACGGCGCGTGGTCGTATCCAGGGTGGCGAACAGCTGGTCAGCGGCATAGCTGTCGGCGCGCGTCAGGGCATTGAACAAGGTGGACTTGCCGGCGTTGGTATAGCCGACCAGCGACACCGACAAGGCGCCGCCGCGGGCGCGCGCCCGACGCTGGGTCACGCGCTGGCGTTCGACCCTGTCCAGCCGCTCGCGCAGCACCTTGACCTTGGCGCCGATAATGCGGCGGTCCATTTCGAGCTGAGCCTCACCCGGCCCGCGCATGCCGATACCGCCGCGCTGCCGTTCCAGGTGGCTCCACATGCGGGTCAGGCGCGTGGCCAGATGCTGCAGTTGCGCCAATTCGACCTGCAGCTTGCCTTCGTGGCTCTTCGCGCGCAGCGCGAAGATGTCGAGGATGAGGGCGACACGGTCCACCACGCGCAGGTTGAATGCACGTTCCAGATTGCGTTGCTGGGCGGGGGACAGCGGCTGGTCGAAAAGAACGATGTCGGCCAGCAAGGCCTGGGCCATCGCCACGCCTTCATCGGCCTTGCCTGAACCGATGAAGAACTTGGCGTCGGGCCGGTCGCGCCGAGCCGTCAAGGTGCCGACGACTTCCGCGCCAGCGCCTTTGGCCAGCATGGCGAATTCCTCGGCATGGGCCGCGAAGTCTGGATCTCCCAGGTCCACGCTGATAATCAAAGCGCGCATACATGCACCATATTGGAGCCAAAGCGAAAATGCCCGCCGACGAGTACCGTCCGGCGGGCAATAAAAGGTAAAGCTGGAGCGAGATTATTCAGCAGGGACTTCCACCTGAAAATTCACGGCACGCGCGGGAACGACGGTGGAAATGGCATGCTTGTAGACCATTTGCGTGACCGTATTGCGCAGCAGCACCACGTACTGGTCGAAGGATTCGATTTGCCCTTGAAGCTTGATGCCGTTCACCAGGTAGATCGACACGGGCACATGGTCCTTGCGCAGCGTGTTCAGGAACGGATCTTGCAGAGTTTGCCCTTTATTGCTCATTGGCCAGGCTCCATTTGTTTGTTATTGAGTGGTGGCGTACTACTGTACTGGTGGGGTACGCCGAAACTTGTACTCTACAGGGTTTTCCCGGCCCGTGCTACTTGGCTGGGAAGCAAAAGTGACACCAGAGTTTTCCAGTTGGAAAGCCGCCGCCATTCAAGCCTGCAGGACCTCCGCAAGCGCCTTCAACAGCAGCTCGCGCTGCTCGTCGGTGCCCACGGTAATGCGCAGAAACTGGTCGATGCGTTCATGGCGGAAATGGCGCACGATGATGCTGCGTTCGCGCAAGCTGGCGGCCAGGCCCGCGGCATCCCTGGAAGGGTGCCGCGCGAACACGAAATTCGCAGCCGAAGGCAGCACCTCGAAGCCCAGCGATTCCAGGCCCGCCGTCATGCGCGACCGGGTTTCGATCACGGCTTGGCGAGTCTGCTCAAAGTACTCCACGTCTTCCAGGGCCGCCACCGCGCCCGCCGAAGCAAGGCGATCGATGGGGTAGGAGTTGAAACTGTTCTTTACACGCTCCAGCCCGTCGATGAGTTCGGCGCTGCCCACGGCGAAACCGACGCGCAAGCCTGCCAGCGAACGCGACTTGGACAGCGTTTGCACGACCAGCAGGTTGTCGTAGCGGTCCACCAAAGGAATGACGGACTCTCCGCCAAAATCCACATAGGCCTCATCCACCACGACAACCGCGCCGGGGTTGCCGGCCACGATGCGTTCGACCGCTGCCGCGCTGAGCGCGCGGCCGGTGGGGGCATTGGGATTCGGGAAGATGATGGCGCCCGCTTGCCCCTTGCGGCCAGGCAGATAGTCTTCGACGTCGATGCTGAAGTCGGACGTCAGCGGCACGGTTTCGTACTGGATGCCGTACAGGCCGCAGTAGACCGGATAGAAGCTGTAGGTAATGTCCGGAAAGCACAACGGGCGCTCATGCTTCAACAGCGCCAGGAACACATGCGCCAGCACCTCGTCGGAACCATTGCCGACGAAGACCTGGCCCGGCTGCACGCCGACCGTGCCGGCGATAGCCTGCCGCAGACGGTCGGATGCAGGGTCCGGATAGAGCTTCAGCGTGTCGTCGCAGGCTGCACGGATCGCGTCGAGCACCTTGGGCGACGGGCCGTAAGGATGCTCGTTGGTGTTCAGCTTTACCAGGTTCTGAAGCTTGGGCTGCTCGCCCGGGACATAGGGACTGAGCGTCCCGACCACGGGACTCCAGAAACGGCTCATGGATCAGCTTTCCTGCGCGTAGGGGTTGTGCGAAGACTTGAACTCGATGCGCAACGGCGTGCCGGCCAGGTCGAACGCGTTGCGGAAGCGCGTTTCCAGGTAACGGCGATAGGAATCCGGAATGGCGTCCAGCGCGTTGCCATGAATGACGACCAGCGGAGGGTTCTGTCCGCCCTGGTGCGCATAGCGCATCTTCGGACGGAATATGCCCTTGCGCGGCGGCTGCTGCTGCTCGACGGCGGTCTGCAGTTCGCGCGTCAGCTTGGGCGTGGACAGCTTGGCGAACGCTGCCGCGTGCGCCGCATTGATGGACTTGAGCAGGGGCTTCACGCCCTGCCCGCGCAAGGCCGAAATGGTGTGCATGCGCGCGAACGACAGGAAACGCAGCTTGCGCTGGAACTCGCGCTCGATGCGTTCCTTGGCTTCGCCGTCCAGGCCGTCCCATTTGTTGATGGCCACGACCACGGCACGCCCCGTCTCCAGCACAAAGCCGGCAATGTGGGCGTCCTGCTCGGAAATTTCGGTTTGCGCGTCCAGCATCAGCAGCACGACGTTGCTGGCCTCGATGGCCTGCAGCGTCTTGATGACGGAGAACTTCTCGACCGCCTCGAACACCTTGCCGCGCTTGCGCAGACCTGCGGTGTCGATCAGGGTATAGCGGCGGCCATCGCGCTCGAAGTCGATTTCGATGGCGTCGCGGGTCGTGCCCGGCATGTCGAACGCGATCACGCGCTCTTCGCCCATCAAGGTATTGATGAGCGTGGACTTGCCCACGTTGGGACGGCCGACGATGGCCAGCTTGATGCGGTGGTCGTGCTCGCCCTCTTCGGGCGCGTCTTCTTCCGCGGGCGGCTCGGCCAGGTCCTTCAGGGCCAGTTCGATCAGGTCGACGATGCCGTCACCGTGCGCCGCCGAGATGGGATAGGGCTGCCCCAGTCCGAGCTCATGGAACTCGGAAATGGCCGCACCGGCCCCCATGCCTTCCGCCTTGTTCACCGCCAGCAGCACGCGCTGCTGGCCGGACTTGCGCAGCAGCTGGGCGATTTCGTGGTCATGGGCATTGATGCCCGCCCGGGCATCCACCAGGAACACCACGACGTCGGCCTCGGCGATGGCCTGCCGGGTCTGGCGGGCCATTTCCAGCAGGATGCCGTCCTTGGCGACGGGTTCGAAACCGCCGGTATCGATGGCGATGAAGGGGATCTCGCCTACCCTGCCCTCGCCGTAATGGCGATCGCGGGTCAGGCCGGAATAATCGGCCACCAGCGCGGCGCGTGATCGCGTCAGGCGGTTGAATAGGGTCGACTTCCCCACATTGGGGCGGCCGACCAGGGCGACGACAGGCTTGAAAGACACGGTGTAAGGCTTTGTTCTATAGGTTTTAGTTGGCGCCGATCAGGACGAGGTTGCCATTGCCCGTCTGGATCAGCACACCTTGGGAAGTGGTCTGCGGCGGCGATATCACGGGGCCACCGCCTACCGACAAGCGGGCCATCAGGCTACCGTCGCTGCGCGACAGGAAATGCACGTAGCCATCCAGGTCGCCCACAGCCAGCGCGCCACCCAGCATAGCCGGAGCGGTGACCTGGCGGTTCTTCAGCGCTGCCTGCTTCCAGACATTACCGCCATTATCCAGTGCAAACGCGTTGACCACGCTGTTCTGATCCGCTGCATAGGCGAAACGCTCGTCCAGCGACAAGCCGCTGACGCTGGAGAAGTCCTTGGCCCACAACGGGCGGCCACCGGCCGTGACGTCGAAGCAAACGATACGTCCCTGATAGGCCACGCCGCAAAGCAAGTTGCCCGCGATACGGGGTGCGCCGACCACGTCGGTCAGTCGCTCCAGATCGCTGGCGCCGCGCGGCGTTGCCACGGTGCCTTCCCATTGCACGTTACCACTGTTGGACGCGATGGCCATCAGCTTGCCGCCCGGCAGGCCGGTAATGACCAGGCCTTCGGCCAGGACCATCTGCGACACGCTGCGCAGGGCCAGCGAGGGACCCGGGCGCTGCACGTTCCAGACGCGTTCACCACTGTTGGCGTCGAAGGCCTGGATGCGGTAGTCGCCGCTGCGAACCACGACGATGCCATAGCCCACCACGGGCGGGATGGTCACGTCGCTGGTGGCGCGGACTTTCCATTTCACCTTGCCGGTGTCGTCGAAGGCGATGACGTCGCCGTTCGGCGCGGCCACGGCGGTGGTGGTGCCATCGCTGCCGGCGCCGGCGGACAACTTGCCATCGACGCTGGCCTTCCAGATGGCGCGGCCGCTCTGCAGGTCGAACTTGCCGACCGAACCATCAGGCGTGGCGGCGTAGATGGCGTCGCCCAGCACCGTGGGCGCAAAGCCCAGTCCTGAGCCGCTGCCGACTGACACGCTCCAGACCTGGCGTACGGACATGCCGGCCTTGTATTCGGTCAGGGGCGCGGGATCGTAGCGGCCGTCATCATGGGAAAACATGCCGCATCCACCCAGGGCGAGCAAACCCGCCAGGCAAACGGCGCCACGCCATGTACGACCAAGTGCAAATTTACGCATTACAGTCACGCTCCGCTCAGGGCATCCAGTTTCAGTTGCACAACCTGGGTCAGGGGATTGGCCGTACCCAGGCCATCGATGGCGCTTTGCCACGCAGCGCGCGCTTCCTCGCGCTTGCCTTGCGCGGCGAGGATATCGCCGCGGCGATCCGCGAACAAGGCGGCGAACGCTGCCGGCGGATTGTTCAGCTGCGCCAAGGCGGCATCGTATTGTTTCTGGTCCAGCATCATGCCGGCCAGGCGCAGACGCGCCACGGCCTGCATGGACGGGTTCTTGCCCTGGGCGGCCAGCCATTCCAGCTGCTCGCGGGCGCCTGCGTCATCCTTCTGGGCCTGCAGAGCCTGAGCCGCCACCAGCGCGCCGCGCGTGGCGTAGCCCGTGGACGGATATTGCTCGCGCAGCGTGGCTGCGGCGGTCTTGATGCGCACGGAGGAATCGGCGCCACCCAGGCGGGCCGCGTCTTCCAGCGCTTCGAAGTAACCCATGGCCTGGTTGGCGCGGTGCGACTGATAGGCCTTCCAACCCCACCAGCCGCCCCAGGCCAGCGCAACCGCCGCCACCAGCGTGACCACCAGGGTGCCGTAGCGCGCCCACCACGCCTTGATCGCGTCGAGTTTTTCCTGTTCTTCCAGATCGTATGCCATGCATTAACCCTTGTTATTCAATACGTCGGCCAATCCCGCCAACGGGACTTGCTGCTGCGCGGCTTCGCTCTGCGCGTCGGCGCGCAGGAATTTCACGCTGGCGGTCTGCGCAGCCACTTCGTCGGCGCCAAGAATAACCGCAACCCGGGCGCCGCTGGCGTCGGCGCGCTTGAATTGCGACTTGAAACCTGCGGAACCCGCATGCACGATGACCGACAGGCCGGCATCGCGCAGGTCTTCGCCAACCCGAGCGGCCAGGCGTTGCGCCTCTTCGCCCTGGTGCACGACATAGACGTCGCACTCGGCCAGCTGTTCGACCTGCACGCTCTGCTCCCAGAGGTCCAGCAGGCGCTCCATGCCGATCGCGAAGCCCACCGCGGGTGCGGACTTGCCACCCAGCAGTTCGATCAGGCCGTCGTAGCGGCCGCCGCCGCACACGGTGCCCTGGGCGCCGAGGCGGTCGGTGACCCACTCGAACACGGTGAGGTTGTAGTAGTCCAGCCCGCGCACCAGGCGCGGATTCAGACGGTACTCGATGCCGGCGTCGGTCAGGCGCTGGCACATGCCGTCGAAGTGCGCGCGCGATTCCTCGCCCAGGAAGTCAAACAGACGCGGCGCGCTGTCGGCCATTTCCTGCATGGCGGGGTTCTTGGTGTCCAGGACGCGCAGCGGATTGCTGTACATGCGGCGCTGGCCGTCTTCGTCCAGGATGTCGCGGTGCTTTTCCAGGTGCTCGATCAGCGCCGCACGGTGGGCGGCGCGTTCGGCCGGCTGACCCAGCGAATTCAGTTCCAGGCGCACGTCGGTCAGGCCCAGCAGCTTCCACAGGCGCGCCAGCATGACGATGAGCTCGGCGTCCACATCGGGACCGGCGAAGCCCAGGGCCTCGACGTCGATCTGATGAAACTGGCGATAGCGGCCGCGTTGCGGACGCTCGCGGCGGAACACGGGACCGATGGAATAGACGCGCTGCGGGCGGTCGTAGAGCAGATTGTGTTCGATGGACGCGCGCACGATGCCAGCCGTCATTTCAGGACGCATGGTCAGCAATTCGTCGTCGGGCCCGTCGGCGAAGGTGTACATCTCTTTTTCGACGATGTCCGTGACTTCGCCGATGCCACGCGCGAACAAGCGCGTATGCTCAAGCACGGGCGTACGCACATTGCGATAGCCGTAGCTGCGCAGCCAGCCGCGCACGATTTCCTCGAATTGCTCCCAGCGAGCGCTCGCCCCCGGCAACAGATCATTCATGCCGCGTACAGCGGCGACTTTCTGGAAAGCTTGAGTCATCTTGATCATGCCGCATCGCGCGCCGGCAAGCGCGCTAGCGGCCACACCCTTACTTTAATGAGAGGCAGGCGCGCCATAGCGGCGCGCGACGTAGTCTTCAACGATGGCCTGGAACTCTTCGGCGATATGGTCGCCCTTGAGCGTGACCGTGCGTTCACCGTCCACGAACACCGGCGCGGCCGGCACTTCGCCGGTGCCCGGCAGGCTGATGCCGATATCGGCATGACGGCTTTCGCCCGGCCCGTTGACCACACAGCCCATGACCGCGACATTCATGCTTTCGACGCCAGGGTACTGGGCGCGCCAAAGCGGCATCTGACGACGCAGGTAGGTCTGGATGCTGTCGGCCAGTTCCTGGAAGAACGTGCTGCTGGTACGGCCGCAACCGGGGCAGGCAACGACCATGGGAGTAAACGCACGCAAGCCCATGGTCTGCAGGATTTCCTGCGCCACGATGGCCTCGCGGCTACGATCGCCGCCGGGTTCGGGCGTGAGCGAAATGCGGATGGTGTCGCCGATGCCTTGCTGCATCAGCACGGCCAGCGCCGCGGTGGACGCCACGATGCCCTTGCTGCCCATGCCGGCTTCGGTCAGGCCCAAGTGCAGCGGATAGTCGCAACGCGCGGACAGGTCGCGATACACAGCGATCAGGTCCTGCACATGGCTGACCTTGCAGGACAGGATGATGGCGTCGCGCCGCAGGCCGAGCTCTTCGGCGCGCTGCGCATTGCTGATGGCGGACACGACCAGCGCGTCGCGCATCACGGCCTGCGCTTCCCAGGGCTGGGCGCGCAGCTTGTTCTCGTCCATCTTGCGGGCCATCAGCTCGTGGTCCAGGCTGCCCCAGTTCACGCCGATGCGCACCGGCTTGTCGTAGCGGCAGGCCACTTCGATCATCTGCGCGAAGTTGTCGTCGCGCCGCTTGCCGCCGCCCATGTTGCCCGGATTGATCCGGTACTTGGACAGCGCTTGCGCGCAGTCGGGGAACTGCGTCAGCAGCTTGTGGCCGTTGTAGTGGAAGTCCCCGACCAGCGGCACGTTCACGCCCATGCGGTCGAGCTGCTCGCGGATGGCGATGACCTCGCGCGCGGCTTCGGGGGTGTTCACGGTGATGCGCACAAGCTCGGAGCCGGCCTGGGCCAACTCCTTGACCTGAATCGCGGTGGCGATGGCGTCCGCCGTGTCGGTGTTGGTCATGGACTGGACCACGACCGGAGCGTCGCCGCCGATCTTCACGACGCGATCGCCCCACTTCACCGCCACCGAACGCGTGGCGCGGCGCTCGGCCGCCCCCACGGAGGGAGGCGGGGCATCCTGGCAAGGCAGAGAAGATTCTTGCATCGGTGGAACCGGGTTACTTGGTCGACTTCGGCAGCCAGTCGGACGGCAGCCAGTGCTGCGGCAACCAGCCTTGCCAGAAGGCATACGCCACGCCGGCCGCCAGCACCAGCACGATGGCGATGAGCCAGCCCCAGGAGGTCGAGGACGAACGGTCGTCGTCGGCGCTGGACTGGGGAATGGAGTGCGCCGAATGCAGGGCGCCCGGGCTGAGCTTGACCGGACCGGTGACGCGCGCCTTGGGATCCAGCGAGTCGACGATGGCCTGCGAATCCGCGCCCAACAGGCGTGCATAGTTGCGCACCAGGCCGCGCAGCGAAACGCCAGTGGGCAAGTTTGCCCACTGCTCGTTTTCAAGGGCTTCGATCTGCTTCGTGGAAAACTTGATGCGGCTGGACACTTCGTCGAGCGACCAGCCCTTGGACTGGCGCAGCGCGCGCAATGCCGAGCCGATGCCACCCACAGCGCCTGCGGGCGTTTCTGAAACTGCAGAAGCGAAATCCTGCGTCATGCGTGCACCTGTTTAATTGGTATGGTCTGGCGCTGTGCGGCATTCCGTTCGGTGATCCGGGTACGGTCGCGCACTTCTCCTGCCAGTTGGCCACAGGCCGCATCGATATCGTCGCCCCGGGTCTTGCGCACGGTGGTGATGATGCCGGCGTCCATCAGACGCTGGGCAAACACCTTCACCCGCGCCGAGTTCGAGCGCTTCAGGCCGGACTCGGGAAAGGGGTTGAACGGGATCAGATTGAGCTTGCAGCGCAGCTGGCGTGCAATTTGGATCAGTTCCTTGGCGTGCTGGTCGGTGTCGTTGATACCGTCCAGCATGCAGTATTCGAAAGTGATGAAGTCGCGCGGGGCAAACGCCAGATAGCGTTCGCAAGCAGCCAGCAGCTCCTTCAACGGGTACTTCTTGTTCAGCGGCACCAGCTCGTCGCGCAGCGCATCGTTCGGCGCGTGCAGCGAAACGGCCAGCGCCACGGGACAGTCCTGCGACAGCCGGTCCATCATGGGGACCACGCCGGAGGTGGATACCGTGACGCGGCGGCGCGACAGGCCATAGGCGTTGTCGTCCAGCATCAGGCGCAAGGCGGGCAGAACCTGGTCGTAGTTGAGCAAGGGTTCGCCCATGCCCATCATGACCACATTGCTGATGACGCGGGTGTCTTCGGTGGCGCGGGCGTTTGCCAGGCGAGCGGTGCCGATATCGGCCTCCAGCACGCGCTTGGCCCACCACAGCTGGCCGATGATCTCGCTGGTCTTCAGATTGCGGTTGAAGCCTTGATGCCCGGTCGAGCAGAAGCGGCAATTCACCACGCATCCGGCCTGGCTGGAAATGCATAGCGTGCCGCGATCGTCCTCGGGGATGAAGACGGTCTCGATGGCATTGCCCTGCCCCACGTCGAACAGCCACTTGCGGGTGCCGTCGGTCGAGCGCTGCTCGATATTGACGGGCAAAGCCTCGATGCGGCAATGCGTTGCAAGCTGGCTGCGAAAATCGCGGGCCAGATCGGTCATGGCGTCGAACGAATCGGCGCCGCGCTGGTGCATCCAGCGCTGCAACTGGCGAGCCCGAAACGGCTTGCCGCCCCACTTTCCGACCAGTTCGGACAGGGCGGAGCCGTCTAGCCCCAGCAGATTGATTCGTTCGACGGTTTCCATGACCTGGGTAACACTAAAAAGCTAGAACAGATGTTCCGCGAAAATCAACGGCTGTGGATGTTGATTTCGGGGAAGAAGAACGCGACTTCGACAGCGGCCGTTTCCGGAGCGTCCGAGCCGTGCACGGCGTTGGCGTCGATGCTGTCGGCGAAGTCGGCGCGGATGGTGCCCGGAGCAGCCTTCTTGGGGTCCGTTGCGCCCATCAGGTCGCGGTTCTTCAGGATGGCGTCTTCGCCTTCCAGCACTTGCACGAACACCGGACCGGAGATCATGAAGTCAACCAGGTCCTTGAAGAAGGGGCGTTCCTTGTGCACGGCGTAGAAACGCTCGGCGTCGGCGCGCGACAACTGGGCCAGGCGGGCAGCGATGACCTTCAGGCCAGCTTGCTCGAAACGGCCGACGATCTGGCCGATGACGTTCTTGGCGACGGCGTCGGGCTTGATGATCGAGAGGGTGCGTTGAATGGACATAAGAACTCCGAAAACTGATTTCTGACTTGGTTTCTGATGAATTGCCTGGCGTGGCTCTGCGCTTGTCGGTGTCACCCTAGAAGCGTCATCGCGCTGTTGGCGCGCAGGAGGTCCGAAACGCATGCTTGTTTCGGGCCGTCCCGAACCACTCGGCCAAGGCAGGGATTCGACACTGCCTACCTGTCGGACTCGCCCGGAATCCTCAATGAATTCAGGGACTTCTAAAAGGTTTACAGTAACCCGGTATTCTAACACGCTGAGAAGACCGCATTACATCTTAAAATATGCGGTTTGCCGCCCGCGTCCCTAGCCCGGGCGCCCCTGTTTGCCGGAACCCTGCAATGACTCAAGCTGCCCCCCCGAACGCCGCGAATGCCGCGAGCGACGCCCAGGAACTCTCCAAGAGCTTCGAACCCTCCACGCTGGAATCCCGCTGGTACGCCGAGTGGGACAAGCGCGGGTACTTCCAGGCGGGCCAGCACGTAAAAACAGGGACGGAAAGCCAGCCCTACGTCATCCAGTTTCCGCCGCCCAATGTGACCGGCACCTTGCACATGGGCCACGCCTTCAACCAGACCATCATGGACGGCCTGGTGCGCTACCACCGCATGCGCGGCGACGACACCGTATTCATCCCCGGCACCGACCACGCCGGCATCGCCACGCAGATCGTGGTTGAGAGACAGCTGGACGCCGAGAAGGTTTCCCGCCACGACCTGGGCCGCGAGAAATTCGTGGAAAAGGTGTGGGAATGGAAGGAAAAATCCGGCAACGCCATTACCGGGCAGGTCCGCCGCCTGGGCGCCTCGGCCGACTGGCCGCGCGAGTATTTCACCATGGACGAGCGCATGTCGCGCGGCGTGGTGGAGACTTTCGTGCGCCTGCATAAACAGGGACTGATCTACCGCGGCAAGCGCCTGGTCAACTGGGATCCGAAGCTGCTGACCGCCGTCTCCGACCTGGAAGTCCAGTCCGAGGAAACCGATGGCCACATGTGGCACATCCTCTACCCCTTCGTCGACGGCCCGCAAACCATCGTCGACAAGGACGGACAGACAATCACGCTGCGCGGCCTGACCATCGCAACCACCCGCCCGGAAACCATGCTGGCCGACGGCGCGCTGTGCGTGCACCCCGAGGACCCGCGCTACAAGCACCTGGTCGGCAAGGAAGTGGAACTGCCGCTGTGCGACCGCAACATTCCCATCATTGCGGATGATTTCGTCGACCCCGAATTCGGCACGGGCTGCGTGAAGATCACCGGTGCCCACGACTTCAACGACTATGCCTGCGCGATGCGCCACGATCTGCCCTTGATCGTGATCTTCACGCTGGACGCCCACATCAACGAAAACGGCCCCAAGCAATTCCAGGGCATGGAACGCTACCAGGCGCGCAAGGCCGTCGTGGCGCAGCTGGAGGCCGAAGGCTATCTGGTCAAGGTCGAGCCGCACAAGATGATGCAGCCCAAGGGCGACCGCACCGGCGTCGTGCTGGAGCCGATGCTGACCGACCAGTGGTTCGTGGCGATGAGCAAGCCGGCCCCCGAAGGCACGCTGAATCCGGGCAAGAGCATTACCGAGGTTGCCCTGGAAGTCGTGGCCGACGGCCGCATCCAGTTCTACCCGGACAACTGGACCACCATCTACAACCAGTGGCTCAACAACATCCAGGACTGGTGCATTTCGCGCCAACTCTGGTGGGGCCACCAGATTCCCGCCTGGTACTCCGAAGACGGCCAGATCTTCGTGGCGCACGACGAAGCCGAAGCCACCGCCCAGGCCCGCGCGGCCGGCGTGACCGGCGCGCTCAAGCGCGACCCGGACGTGCTGGACACCTGGTTCTCGTCGGGCCTGGTGCCGTTCACCACGCTGGGCTGGCCGGAAAACACGCCGGACCTGCAGCGCTACCTGCCGTCCAGCGTGCTGGTCACGGGCTTTGACATCATCTTCTTTTGGGTGGCCCGCATGGTCATGCTGACCACCCACCTGACCGGCCACATCCCGTTCAAGCACGTTTACGTGCACGGTTTGATCCGCGATGCGGACGGCCAGAAGATGAGCAAATCCAAGGGCAACACGCTGGATCCGGTCGATCTGATCGACGGCATCGATCTGGACGGGCTGGTGGTCAAGCGCACCTACGGCCTGATGAATCCGAAACAAGCCGGCGCCATCGAGAAAGCCACGCGCCGCCAGTACCCGGACGGCATCCCGGCCTTCGGCACCGACGCACTGCGCTTCACGATGGCCGCCTACGCCACGCTGGGCCGCAACATCAACTTCGACCTGAAGCGCTGCGAGGGCTACCGCAACTTCTGCAACAAGCTGTGGAACGCCACGCGCTTCGTGCTGATGAACACCGAGGGCCACGACCTGACCGGCTCGGAAACGGGCGAGACGTCCTTCGTGGACCGCTGGATCGTCAGCCAGTTGCAGACGCTGGAAGCCGACGTGGCGCGCGGCTTTGCCGACTACCGCTTCGACAATATCGCCAATTCGCTCTACCGCTACGTGTGGGACGAGTACTGCGACTGGTACCTGGAACTGGCCAAGGTCCAGATCCAGACCGGCACGCCGGCCCAGCAACTGGGCACGCGCCGCACGCTGATCCGCGTGCTGGAAGGCGTGTTGCGCCTGGCGCACCCGATCATTCCGTTCATCACGGAAGAGCTCTGGCAAAAGGTATCGGTAGTGGCTGGCAAGCGCAAGGAAGGCGTCGCTGACAGCGTCAGCGTCCAACCCTACCCGCAGGCCAACCCCGCCGCGGTCGACACCGCCGCCGAAGCCGATGTCGCCGAGCTGAAGGCCCAGGTCGAAGCCGTGCGCGCGCTGCGTGGCGAGATGAACCTGTCGCCCGCCCAGAAGGTGCCGCTGTGCGCGCAGGGCGATGCGCCTACCCTCACCCGCAACGCGCCCTACCTGGCCGCGCTGGCCAAACTGAGCCAGGTCGAGGTGCTCGACGTCCTGCCCGACGCCGGTGCGCCAGTCCAGGTCGTGGGCAACAGCCGCCTGATGCTGCACGTCGAAATCGACGTGGCGGCGGAACGCGTGCGCCTGGACAAGGAAATCGCTCGCCTGGAAGGCGAAATCGCCAAGGCCAACGGCAAGCTGTCGAACGCCAGCTTCGTCGAGCGCGCGCCGGCCGCGGTGGTCGAACAGGAAAAGGCGCGCATGGCGCAGTTCGGCGAGACGCTGCAGAAGGTGCGAGAACAGCGCGCCAAGCTGGGCGACTAAGCCCAATCGCCCCGCTGAAAGCAAAAACCCCGGAACCTTGTTCCGGGGTTTTTTATTTGCCTGCCATCAAAGAATATGGCCGGCACAGGCATCGCCAGCAGACATGTCTCTGAAAAAGAAGTCTCAGGAAGCCTTGGGTGGCTTGGGTCGGGACGGTCGGCGCCGCTTGACCGGCTCTGGCAGCGGAGTGCCCGCCAGCTCGGCCAGGTATCGCTCGTCAGCCAGGGTCAACACCCCCTTTGCGCGAGCAGCCTCGATCAATTCGGGACGCCGGGCAACAGTCAGCTCCAGCGAACGCTCGCGGCGCCAGCGGGCGATGTTCGCGTGATGCCCGCTAAGCAGAGGCCCCGGCACGGGCTCGCCTTCGTATACTTCGGGGCGTGTGTAGTGCGGACTGTCCAGCAGGCCGGACAAGGCGTCGTTGAACGAATCCTGCAGCGCGGATTCGCCATCGTTGAGCACGCCGGGCAACAGGCGCACAGCGGCGTCGATGACGGCGAGCGCGGCAATTTCTCCACCTGACAGCACAAAATCGCCCAGCGAAATTTCCTGCGTGACGCAGCGCGCAATGAAACGCTGGTCCACGCCTTCGTAGCGGCCGCAAATGAGGATGAGACCCTCGCTTGCAGCCAGGGATTCGGCGCCCGCCTGATCGTAGCGCCGGCCCACCGGGGCCAGCAGCGCGACAGGCGCGCGGCCCAGGCCTAGCGCAGCGCGCGCGTCCTGGGCGGCATTGACGGCGGCTTCCAGAGGACCCGCCATCATCACCATTCCGGGGCCGCCGCCGTAGGGGCGGTCGTCCACGGTACGGTGCACGTCGTGCGTGAAATCGCGAGGATTCCAGGCGTGCAGGGACCACCGGCCCTGGGCATGCGCCCGGCCGGTGACTCCCAGGTCCCGCACTACCCCGAACATTTCGGGAAAGAGCGTAACGACGTCTATACGCATCAAATATCCGCCGGCCAGTCGCTGTCTATGCGGCGAGCTGACAAATCGACGGCGTGTATGTGCGCGCGCACGAACGGAACAAGCATTTCGGCGGGCCGGCCTTTGGCGTTCAGGATGGACTCAGGGCCTTCAGCCCCAACCTGTTGGCGCAAGACCCTCAGAACGGCATGAGCACCGTTGTCGAGGACCTCGTCGACCACGCCCAGCAGCGCTGGCTCGCCGTTGGCGCTGGTGTACAGCGCGCAACCGATGAGATCGACCCAGTAGTATTCGTCTTCCTCGGGCGCGGGGAAAGATCCCCGCGGCGCCTGCACGGAACAACCGCGCAGGGCTTCGGCCTGATCGCGGTCCGCAATGCCCGCCAGCTGAGCCACCACGGTGGCTCCTTGCGAACGGGCTTGCACGACCTTGTATGCGACAGGCGCAGACGCGACAACGCCCCGCGCCAATTCAGGCACAGGGCGAGTCAACCACCATTGAGATGCTGAGAGCAGCACTTCGGCATTGGCCGAATGTGGCTGCACCTTGACCCAGCCTTTCACACCGTAGGCTGCACTGATGCGGCCCAGCTCGATCAAATCCGTCGGCGCCGCGTTGGAGGTTGCGGCATCAGGCATGTATCGTGCTCTTGGTAACTATGAAGCAGCTATGAATGGCAGCTTTTAAGCGCAGTAAAGCTCAGGGCTCGGTATGCGACGCAGGCAATTAAGCCGCGGCGGAAACCTTGGCCGAGTACTCTTTGACCAGACGCTCGACAGCAGGCGACAGTTGGGCGCCGTTGCCGGTCCAGTGCTGCACGCGATCCAGCGCAATGCGCAGGTTTTCCGTGCCTTCGCTGGCTACGGGGTTGTAGAAACCCACGCGCTCGATGAAACGGCCGTCGCGACGGTTACGCGAATCGGTGGCCACCAGGTTGTAAAACGGACGCTTCTTGGACCCACCGCGGGCCAGGCGAATCACCACCATAGGTAATAAAAACGGGAAATTCTAGCACTTAAACAAGCCTGCTGGCAAATGGCAGTGCCGAATTGTGCGTAGCGGCGCGATTTGTATCCTAAAACACCACATCCGGGTATTCTACAAACACGGGCCGGGGCCCGCGCCGCAGTTCGAAGTGTAGCCGCCCAGCCCCTCTCGTGCCTGTCTTAGTGCGTCAGAACTCAGTGCGTGTGAAGAAATAGCCCGATTGAGGAGATCGGTTTTATGTCGACCTACGCAAGACCCCGCGCTTCGATCCCCCCTGCCGCCTATCCACGGCGCCGCCACCGCACCTGCTTCAAGCCATCCCCCTGAGGGCAGCCCACCCGCCGCCCGCCTCTGCTTTTTTTCAGCGGTTTTCCCCCAACTTCCTCTAACCGGAGGGTGCACCACCATGAAGAATCAGAAATCAGTCTTCACCCCTGTCGCGCGCCTGGCCCTGGCGGGCTTGCTGGCGGGCACTTTGGCCATGCCGCTTGCGGCCTCGGCCCGTGTCGTGGGCGCCGCCCTGACGACCGCCTCTGGCAAGGTCACCGCGGTGGATCAAGCCAGCCGGACCATCACACTGCAGGGTGAAAACGGCAATAGCGTGGACATCCAAGCTGGCCCCGATATCCGCAACTTCCAGCAGATCAAGCCCGGCGACACGCTGACGCTCGACTACTACGAGTCGGTGGCGGTGGACGTGCGCCCGGCCGGATCCGGAATTCCAGAGGTCAAGACCGAAACCGCGGCCACCCGCAGCGCCAAGGGGGCCATGCCTGGCGGCGCGGCCGGACGCCAGACCACCATCACTGCCGAGATCTGGCACATCAACAAGAGCGCCAACCTGGTGACGCTGAAGGGTCCGCAAGGCGGCATGCGCACCATCCAGGTCCAGGATCCCGCCCTGCAGGCACGCCTGCAACAGCTGAAGGAAGGCGATCTGGTGGATTTCACCATTACCCGCGCAGTCGCGGCCGCCATCCGCAAATAGATGAGGGTTACGCCCAAGTAGAAGGGCCCGCCTTGCGGCGGGCCCTTCTACGTGGCGGGCGCTGGCGGCAGCCGATCAGCGCCGCCGCAGGAAATGCACCCCGCGGCCATCGACCTCTTGTTGCGCCACCAGCACATTGCCCGTCTGGCGAGCGAACGCCTGGAAGTCCCGGATCGCATTGCGATCCGTGGTAACGACGCGCAGCACCTCGCCGCTGGCCATCTGCGCCAACGCCTTCTTGGCGCGCAGGATAGGCAAGGGGCAGGTCAGGCCGCTGGCATCGACTTCCTGCTCGAAGGACGGCGCCTGCGCGCCGCCATCAAGGCTGGTATCCGCCTCGCTCATCACAGACGCTCGTCCACCCATTTCTGCACGCTTGCGATCGCGGCAGGCAAGGCTGCCAGGTCGGTGCCACCGCCCATGGCCATGTCGGGACGGCCGCCGCCCTTGCCGCCCACCTGGGCGGCGACGAAACCGACCAGGTCGCCCGCCTTGACGCGGCCGGTCAGGTCGGCGGTAACGCCGCCCACCACGCTGATCTTGCCGTCGGCCGAACCCGTGGCCAGCAGCACGACTGCCGGCTTCAGGCGGTCTTTCAGGTTGTCGACCATGCCGCGCAAGGCCTTGGGATCCACGTCGCCGATGCTGGCGGCCAGGACCTTGATGCCCTTGACCTCGACCGCGGCACTGGTCGCCAGATCATTGCCGGCGCTGGCAGCAAGCTTGTTGCGGGACTGTTCCAGATCCTTCTCGAGGCTCTTGACCTGTTCCTGCACCTGCGCGATGCGCGCCGGCAGATCCGCAGGCGTGCTACGCAGCATGCCTGCAACCTGGGTCAACAAGGCGTTCTGGTTCTGCACCCAGGCCAGCGCGTTGTCGCCGGTGATGGCTTCGATGCGGCGCACGCCCGCGGCCACGCCGCCTTCGGACACGATCTTGAACAGGCCGATGTCGCCCGTGCGGTTGACGTGCGTGCCACCGCAGAGTTCGCGCGAGAAACCGATGTCGAGCACGCGGACCGTGTCGCCGTATTTCTCGCCGAACAGCGCCATGGCGCCGCCCTTGACGGCGTCGTCGTAGGCCATGACCTGCGCCACGGTGGGCTGGTTGGCCAGGATTTCGGCATTGACGATGGCTTCGACGCGAGCGATCTGCTCGGCGGTCAGCGGCGCATCCTGGGCGAAGTCGAAGCGGGTCTTGTCGGGATCCACCAGCGAGCCGCGCTGCTGCACGTGCGCGCCCAGCACCTGGCGCAGCGCCTTGTGCATCAGGTGGGTAGCCGAGTGGTTGCGCACCGTGCGGGCGCGGCGGACCGCGTCAACGCGCGCGAGCAACGTATCGCCCACGGACAGCGTGCCGGACTCCAGCTCGCCATGATGGCCAAAGACGCCGGCCTGGATCTTCAGGGTGTCGGCCACGGCGAAACGCACGCCGTCGGCTTCCAGCAGGCCGGTATCGCCGACCTGGCCGCCCGACTCGGCGTAAAACGGGGTAGCGTCCAACACGACGACCGCGCTCTGGCCGGCCTTGACCTGCTGGACCTGCGTGCCGTCCACGTACAGGGCCGTGACCTTGACGCCATCCAGCTCCAGCTTTTCGTAGCCTTCGAAGCGCGTGTCCGCGCCTTCGTAGCTCAGGCCTTCGGCCATCTTGAACTTGCCGGCGGCGCGCGCCTGGTCGCGCTGGCGTTCCATGGCGACCTCGAAGCCGGCCATGTCCACTTCCACTTCGCGCTCGCGGCAGATGTCGGCAGTCAGATCCACCGGAAACCCGTAGGTGTCGTACAGCGTGAACAGGGTCATGCCGTCCAGTTGGCCGCCCTTGGGCACATTGACCAAGGCGGAGTCGAGGATGCGCATGCCGTGTTCCAGCGTTTCGCCGAAGCGCTCTTCTTCCTGCTTGAGCACCTGGGCGACACGTTCGGCCGTGGCCGCCAGTTCCGGGTAGGCCTCGCCCATTTCGGCGACCAGGTCCGGCACCAGACGGTGGAAGAACGGCTTGGTCTGGCCCAGCTTGTAGCCGTGGCGCAGCGCGCGGCGGACGATGCGGCGCAGCACGTAGCCGCGGCCTTCGTTGCTGGGGATTACGCCGTCGACGATCAGGAACGAGCAGGCGCGGATGTGGTCGGCGATGACCTTGAGCGAGTTGTCTTCCAGGTTCTTGATGCCGGTCTCGCGCGCGGCGGCGGCGATCAGGTGCTGGAACAGATCGATTTCGTAGTTGGAATGCACGTCTTGCAGCACGGCAGCGATGCGTTCCAGGCCCATGCCGGTATCGACACAGGGACGCGGCAAGCGCGGCATGTTGCCGGCGGCATCGCGTTCGAACTGCATGAACACCAGGTTCCAGATCTCGATGTAGCGGTCGCCGTCTTCCTCGGGCGATCCCGGGGGGCCGCCCCAGATGTCGGGACCGTGGTCGTAGAAGATTTCCGAGCACGGGCCGCAAGGGCCGGTGTCCGCCATCTGCCAGAAGTTGTCCGAGGCGTAGCGTGCGCCCTTGTTGTCGCCGATGCGGATGATGCGCTCGGCCGGCACCCCGACTTCCTTGGCCCAGATGTCGTAGGCTTCGTCGTCTTCCTGGTACACGGTGACCCAGAGCTTCTCGGCGGGCAGCTTGTAGACCTGGGTCAGCAATTCCCAGGCGTACTGGATGGCGTCGCGCTTGAAGTAGTCGCCGAAGCTGAAGTTGCCCAGCATTTCGAAGAACGTATGGTGGCGGGCGGTATAGCCCACGTTCTCGAGGTCATTGTGCTTGCCACCGGCGCGCACGCTGCGCTGCGACGACGTGGCACGCGTATAGGACCGCGATTCCTTGCCCGTGAAGACGTCCTTGAACTGGACCATGCCCGAATTGGTGAAGAGCAGGGTCGGGTCGTTGCCCGGGACGAGCGACGACGAGGGAACAATGGTGTGTCCCTTGGACTTGAAGAATTGCAGAAACTGCTGGCGAATCTCGGAGGATTTCATCGTGGGCGAAGCAGAATTTAGGCGAATTTTTGATTATAGAGGGTTGGCGGGCATCCCAGGAAAAGAGGCCTTGCGGCAGACTCAGCGCACGCAGACGTAGCCGATGGTCCGGCCCTGAGCTTCGCTCCATTCGTCCCGCCCGGAAACTGCCACGGGCGTATAGCCGCCAGGGCAGGAGCAAGTGCCGGTGCGGGGATTTGCTATGGATCTGCCATTGGGGTTGTCACAGCCGAACGGGAGGTTGACGCTGTACGCCCCGCCAAAACCGCCGCTTGCCGGCCCCCACGCCCGAGACTGGCACGTCAGCAGTTCTCCCTGTTCCGAGGTAGCCATGGTGCCGTTCGCAACGTCGCACGGCTGCCCCGCGCTGGCGCGCGCGCCGACCTTGAGATAGGAGCCTACCTGCGCGGAAGATGCAACGCTCAGTTCGCCTTGCAGCTGCGGATCGCGTGTATCCCGTATCCGGACGTAGCGCTCCAGGTCCGGCCCGCCAGTCCCGGTTCCCGCCCACAGAGCGAGCGTGCCCGGCGCATAGGTCGGCCCGCCGGCCGCTACGGGGTTGGCAAAACTGAATGCCGCGCCGCGCACCAGACCCGGCGTTGCGGGCCACACCGCCCCGCCATAGCCGTCCGCGGCATTGATCACAGCGGCCATGCCGGTCAGATCGAGAGACTGCGTCCCCGTTTTCATCAGCGGCGTCGCGCTGTAGACCAGCCCGTCCACTCGGCAAGTCTCGCCTGGGCATGCCCGCGACCGGACGATCCGGACATGCGCGCCAAAGCCCAGGGCGGAACGCTCGGGAAACTCGACAGGCAAGAACCCGGCACCGCGCAATTCACCTACGGTGGGCGCGAGCGGATCCGCGAACAAGGGGCTGCCCTTTTCGCTGCGAGGCGAGTCCCCCTTGGCGAAGACGGCGGAATGCCGCGCCAGCACTTCGGCCACCGCCAGGCGGATCTGCGTCAACCATACGCCGGCGGCGCGGGCTGCCGCGTCTTCGATCCTCTGGACCACCTGGCCGGACGCCCAGATGGCCGCCATGGCGCTCAGGGCCAACGCCACCACCAGGCCCGGCAACGAGAACCCGCGCTGCCGCAACCAAGCCGCAGCGGCCCCCGATCGAGCAGTCTTGAAAGGCCGGCTCATTTTGCGACGAACACGAAGGTATTGACGTCGCCCGGGCTGCATTGGGCCTGAGCCAAAGCCGCGCGGTAAGGCACGCTGGGCGTCGCGAACGCGTCCTTCACGACCCTGAGGCCGCCTCCCCCGCCACCGATCGAGATGGTCTCCGACATCCGCTGCAGCACCGAGGCCAGCGACGGACATGCGGCCTGGCTGACGTTGGTCAGCTTGATGGAGAACGCGGAACCCTGGCCCGCGCTGCCGAATGAGGCTGCGGCGACCTCGACCACGCCATTGCCGCCAACGCCGCTGCCGCCCAAGCCATGGGCGACGCGCGCCGCGCCCCCTGAGCCATCGACCGCCAGGACGCTGGACTCCCGCAAGGCATTGGCCATGGCTCCGGTGTCCAGGCCGGCATAGGGCGTGACCCCGCCGCCTTGCGCATTGGTCTTCATGCTGGCGATAAAACGCTGCAATTCCTCGCCCACCTTGGGCACCTTGTTCTCAACGACGTAGGCGCCGATGGCCGGAATGCCGACGATCGCGATCAACAGGACGATGGCGGTGACGATGGAGACCTCCATCAACGAAAAGCCGCGCTGCCGGCTGGCGCGGAACGGGATTGCGTGTACGTAGTGCATGGTTGCTTTCCTCGTGAGATGCAGCGCGGGCCGACTGGCGCCGCGAGCCTGATACAGCCCCTATTGGCTGGCATAGAAATTGGTCAGCGCCTGGCGAAGTTCGTCGATCACGCCGTAATGCCAGAGCGTGATGCCCAGTACGGCGGCCACGGACGAGAGCAGCAACGCCCAGCGCAACACCGACGCCTGCTGGCGCACCCGCGCCAACAGGCGCGACTCGACGCGCAGCCGCACCTGTGCAAGCCCGGCCTCCATGCCCAGTGCATCCATCATGTCGGCCATGTACCACCAGGTGTCCGCATCCAGCAGGCCTGTGCCGAAGATCTCCGGACCGGTCTGGCCGCCATCTATCCGCCCAAGCATGTCCAGCAGATGCGCATGCATCCAGGGCGCGGCATCCCGAGCCTGCACGGCCAGGGCGCGCCGCAAGCGGGTGTCGGCCGCGCCGTGCTGCCTGACCAGCACGGCGAGCAGGGCAAGAAAACGGATGGCGTGGAAATCCCGGTAGAGCCGCCAGAGCAGCCAGCGGTCCAGCCGCGACCGCAGCGTTCCCGTATAGCGGGGCAGCGACCACAAGCTCAGCAGGGCCAGGCCCAGCAACAGCACCAGCCACAAGGCCAGCCATTGCCTCAGCCCCTGAGCCAGCGCGAATAGCGCGCGGGTCAGCCGGCCATATTCCTCTGCCGGTACGGCCTGGAACACCTGCTGCAAGCGCGGGACGCTGAAGAATGGAACGGCGCATAGCAAGGCGAATGCGACGGCGGCCGCGGCGACGCCCGCCGCCGCAGCCGAAACCAGTGCCAGCCAGGCATCCGACGTCAACCGTACGGCCCGCGCCACATCCCGCAATGCCGCAGACAGATCGCCGCCCTCTTCCTGCACGCAGCTGAGCAGCACGCATTCGCTGGACGGCAGCGTGTCTGCCCAGGCTGCTCCCAGATCGCCGCCGGCCTCCAGGTACATGCCCGCCCAATGCCTGGACAGCCGCCCGCGCACGGTATCTTCGCCATGACGGCTCGCATCGTCCTCGAAGACGTCGCGCAGATTCTTGCGGCCTTGCGTTCCTTCCACCAGATCCGCCAGATACTCGTAATAATCCGCGCGTCCCGCTCGAAAGCGCAATGCGTCCAGGCGCAGCAACAGGGAGCGGCCGGAGGGGCCGCTACGGAAAGCACGCAACGATAAGGGCTTAGTCATGACCAGGCCCGCCGGATCTGGCGCCTTGCCCGGACAAGGCCGCGGGCACATCGAAACGGCGCAGCAGGGAGCGGGGATCGACTTCTCCACGGCTGACCTTGTAGAGGGCGCAATCCCGCGCCAACGCGCCGCGCGTGGCCTCGCTGCGCCAGGCGGCCGGTCCGGCGCCCTCGGCCTGGCGCTTCAGCCCTACGTTGTCGCGCTCCCGCACGCGCTCAAGAAAGCCTTCGACGCGCTCGGGCTCGAGCATTTCGGCCGCCACGCTGCGGCCTGCGACGCCGTTCAATTCAGGCAAGTGCGGACGCCTGCAAGCGCTGCAGCCGGCCACGTTCCTGACTCTGAGCGTGGCGGAGTCCAGCAGGAACTCCTGCTGCATCCGCCGCAACCATGCCTGCCACCCGGGTCGCTTGCCGCTCCCGGCGCATCTTGACCACAGGCTGTCCACGGGCAACGAACACTGGCTGCACAGGCGCGGCAGCAAGGTCTGGTAGACCAACAGCTTGAGTACGCCGGGCGTGGCCAGAAAATCGCGCGACACGCCGATCGCGTCGGACGCCAGGCGCTCAGGTATCAGCACCGCGCCAGCGGCGTGGGTGGTGGTGTACAGGCTGACGCCAGAACCCGCCAGGTCCATGAACGCGCGGCCAGTATCGATGTCCCGGATCTCGCCGATGAGCAGATCGTTCATCGCCGAGCGCTTGATGGTCTTGAGCTTGGCGTCGAACGCCGGCCACGCGGATTCAGCCAGAGCGCCCCCCAGCGTGTTCTGCAGGGCATTGTCGATGATGTATTCGACCGGATCTTCCAGTGTGATGGCCTTGCGGGTAGGAGCAATGCCGCGCATCAGCGTCGCAATGGTGGTCGATTTGCCGGACCCGACCACGCCCGCCAACACGATGGCGCCGCCTTCGCGTTCGCGCGCCCGCACAAGGGTCTCGACCTGCGCCGGCAGGTAGCCCAGCGCGAGCAGATCGGCGTTGGCGGTCGCATCCAGCCGCAGTATGCGCAGGCAGACCGAAGGGCCGGCATCGGTGGCCAGCGACGCCCAGCGCAGCACGATGGGCACGCCGTCGATGTCCAGCCCGATCCGCCCTTGCTGCTCCAGCGCCGGGTCGAACACCGCGCCATTGCCGCCTCTGACTTCCATCCACGCGACTGCCAGGACTTCCAGCAGCGTCGCGTTCGACAGACTCGCAAAGCGTTCCGTACCGACGTATTCGCCGCCAATGGTGTAGCGGATCTCGCACGCTTCGCGCCGTCGATTGACGTTGATGTGCACATCGCTCGCCCCCTGGGCCACGCCCCATCGCACAATGTCCAGGAACAGCGCGGCCAGAGCCGAGGCGCGCTCTTCCCGCCGCACCTTGCCGCGCCCGGCCAGCCCAGGCGCCGCCAACTGCCCCCGGGCGATCATCAGCAGCAGCGGCGCCGGCAGCTGGTAGCGCGGCACTTGCGCCAGCCGGTAACCCTGGGCCAGCACCATGCGCTCGACTTCGTCGATCTGGTCACCCAGCGTGTAGTCCTTTACCGCGAACACGGCTACCTCGCCGCTTTCGAGCAGCACGGGGCAAAGCCTGCCGGCGAGGGCCGCGAGATCGAAATCGCGTCCAAGCGCCCGCGCGAACGCGGGTTGCAGGCGGGCGATGTCTTCCGGCGTCTGAAGTTGGGGCGCCTCCCTGGCCGCTGCAATGGGATGCACCACGACGGACGGCAAAGCATGCACGGTCATGGCCGGCCCCTGCCCGCATCGACGCAGGCTGTGCGTTCGATATCGCCGCGACGCAGCCTCACGCAATCGTCATTGATCGCCAGCAACTGATAGGCGCGCGCATCAGCGCCTCCCGCAACGGGCTCGCCTCTGCCAGCCTGATAGCGGAGCACGGCGCCATTGACCGCGATGTCGGCGTTCAAGCGCCGCGCGAGGCCGAAGATCGCCATCACGCGGATATCGTCGGACGCCTTGGCGGGCGGCGTCATCGGCGCCGCGGATTCGGTTCCCGAACGGCACAGGCCGGGAACGCGGCAATCCGCCAAAGCGGCTGCGGCGTCCGCGCGCAGCAAGGCGCGCACGGTTTCCGTCTCCGGCCATGGCCGCGGTTCATCGGCGGTCTGCGGTAACGGCTGGCCGTGAGCGGCCGTGACCAAGGCGGCCGACAAGACCAGACGCCCGATGAATCCTGCCGCGAGATTCGGGCGCGCGGTGCCGCCCCTATTCCTGTTCATAGATTTCTCCCTGTAGTTCGGCAACCAGCATGCTGGAGACCAGGGTGGGTTTGGGTTGAGCCTGGATGTCCAGCGACAGGCGGGACCATTTCGCTGGCGCAATGGCGCCGTCCAGCAGCGCAAAAGAGCGCAGCGGCCCCCGCAAGGTGATGGCGCGGCTCCGGATGGCAGGCCGCGCCGGGTACGTGGCGCCGGGTTGACCGGCGGCGGGCTGGGACTGCGTCGGCAGGGGCAGCGGCAATGCCGCCGCCAGGACCACGGAGGCGAAAGCCGCCCGCATCCGCTGCAACGCGGCGACCAGCCCGGTATCGACCTGCAGCGAAGTGGGCAGGACCAGATCCGCCAGCCACGCAGGCGCGGACGTCATGCGCCATGACAGCGTGGCTTCCTCCAGCGGCTGGAATGAGACCTGCCAACCCGCGGGCCGCAGCGCATGCAGAACGTCGTTGGCGGCCAGAGGGTGAGCCCTGGCATAGACCGCGGAGCAGTTCCAGGCCTGATCCGCGGCCAGGCAGTGCGCACGGGTCAGCGCCCAGCCGCGCACCTGTATGGGCAGCCTGCCGAAACTGTCCAGCAAGCGGGTGACTTCGGTGGGAGCGTGCACTACGGTGCTTTGCAGCAGGGTCTGATACGGATCACGCTGCGGCGGGATATCCACCGGGCCGGCGTTGCCGGACAGTTCACGACCGGACCATGGGGTGACCCAGCTGTTCCATGACGGGGGGACCACGGCGGCAAGCGCCGCGCAGGCCAGGAACAGACGGAACGCGAGCGGCAGCTCGGCCCAGCGCGAAGACAACGCGGCCAGACGGGCGGCCGGGTCTGCCGCCTGCAGCAGCAAGGTCCAGGCCTCATCGGCTTCGTGCGCCGGCAACGCAGGCCGCTGGGCGCGTAACTGCGCCAGCTCGCGCAAGGCCTCGTCGAGCGTGGCGTATCCCCTGTCCGTCTGCGACAGCACGGTGCCGCGCTGCGCCGCCACCAGCCAATGCCCGCCGCTGGGCAAGCGGATCAGGCTGTGGCCTCCGTCCGGATACAGCAGGGCATACAGCTGCGCGGCCGCCTGGATGTGCCCATGCCCGCGCCGCCCCGCCCGCGAACCGCCGCGCCACGATGAGCGCACGCGGCCATAGCCGGCC
>LNAP01003071.1_pt1 | contig 32038 bp, 24 predicted proteins | sample 602601 | NCBI WGS metagenome assembly LNAP01 (sample SAMN02440304, study PRJNA202911) | soil metagenome | biome: Subtropical and temperate rainforests or woodlands; isolation source: soil samples (1 kg each in a 20% v/v slurry with milli Q water) were... ...
AAGCTGCATCTTGAAACGGCTAGACGAGGAAATGTTGAAGGTTTGATCGCGAAACAACCGGGTTGGCTTGCGCCCCTGGGTCAGCCAGGACTGCCAGCCACCCGCCGGCACCAGTTCCACCCGATCACCACCGGGGGGAATATCCACTTTGAGCGTATGCCGTACATCCAGGGAGAAGTTGAGGATCAACTGATTGTCATCGGGAATCATCACATCGCCCATGTCGAAATCCTGATGAGGGCCGACCGTATACGCAACGGTACCTGTGTATTTACCCCCCAGCATGTTCAGCGGATCAGGGGTGCGCAGCTCATACGCGAACACAAAATACTGATAACGAAAGGCGAGCGGAATCTCGAACAGTGCTTTCTTGCTACATACGCCTGCTCCAACGGGAACCATCCAGAAACTGTTGTAACCATGGTGGCCGGCAGTGGATATGCCGACGCCGCCACAAGGCGCTGGCGCATAGACCCACGCGCCTCCCTCCCACAAATTGTCCCACCACCCTCCATTGGTCAGTTCGCCGATGGCCCGGGGTAAGCCGGCTTCGTGACCAATACCCGCAATGCGTATGGACAGCTCCTTTGAATCGCCCGACTCATGAGTCACGCGCACCGTTCTCCACTCAGAGGGGACCTTCGCCATCCCGCCCTGGCGAGGGTCCGCATGATTGGCCAGGATCGGTGCGTTGGCAGCAAACGCTATGGGGGCAATCAGACTGAATAGCCCACGAGGCTCGCAAGCACTCGGGACTTGGCGACAGAACCCCCCGGACGGTGTCTGATTGATGAATACATTCTTTTGGGGTTGTGACGAGTCGGGCGCGAAGGACGCCTCGATGTCCAAGACCGCCGCATTCGCCTGCAGGGCAAAGGCAACACTAAAGAAGCTGATTGATCCAAAACGCTTCAGGCTCTGGGCTAGTGGTTTGCTGTGCAATCTTTTCATATCGGCAACACCGCGTTGAAGATCATATTGATACTGCCAAAGTACTTGCCGGGCTTGTAAACCCCGTCGGCAGGCGGCATCGGGAGGACTTCCAGCAACACGCGTTTTCCGGGCGCTGCATCGGTCAGGGACACCACTTCGCCGCTCTCGTGCTCGCTCAACAATTTGCCGTTGAACAGCACACGCAAGGCGATGTCATCGGCATCGGTGCCGAGGGGCGGCCGTCAAGCCGCGCTTCAATCGAGCCTGCAACATTCTTCACATCGAAATACTTGCGCAGGCTGCCCAGTGTCGACGTCGCCAGCCTCCACGGCAGTTGCTGCTCGCGATGAATCCAGCCCGGGTCTGAGGGGATGACGTAAAACGCCGGGGTCGGAATGGTCACGTACACTTCGAAGGTGTGCTCTTCCCGGGCGGCGAATACACCCGCGCTCGCCGCCATCACGGCGGCCGACAACCAGACCTGGATCAGTTTCCTGTTCATGGGTCAGCCCTTCACGTCGAGATTTTTGCTGCGTTCACCTTCGACCAAGGTGAAGCGGTATTCGCGACCGGCCTGCTTTTCGAACTCAAAAGTGCGACCTGCGAGGATGTGATGCTTGGTCGTGGGCTGGCAGTCCTGATCGTTTTTGACCGCGCAGTCCTTGAACTCATCGATCACCACAACGGAGTTGCCGTTGTTGCGGATCCGATAGGTGCTTGTGGCGTTTTCAACCGCGCTGTCAAAGCGTGTTTCCTTGGGCCGCACGAAAAACACCGCGCCATAACCTGCCAGCACGGTGACACCGGCGGACAGCGACTTTTTGTAGTCTTCCTGTTCTTCGCTGGACAGCGCGAACGCGTCTTCCTTCTCCGGCACCACCGGTACAAAACGCACCCTGAAATACCGCTCCCGGTCACGCTCGCCCATGTACAGCAAACGCGTGCCCTGCATGCCGTTGGCCGGCACGATCAACCGCGCCGGGCTGGCCATCAAGCCGTCGCGGGAGCTGCCATCGGCATTGGATTGAAGCGGTACTTCCTGCGACTTGCCATCGGCGTCGTAGAGAATCTCGAGGATGTTGACCTTGACGAATGCCGTACTGTCGCCGCCATTGAACACACGTTTCAGGAAGGTGCTTTTATCTCCGTCCAGATAGTCGTAGACGGTACCGATATTGATGCTCGGGCTAGCGTGAGCCGTTTGGGTGAACAAACAAAAACCAACTAATACCAACAGACGTTTCATCGTCCCTACCTCGTTAATTAATCCGGTTTGCCGGGGGTTAACCCGCAGTTCGAGCCTTGAACGTCGCATCCGCCAACGTATCCGGCGTGCAACGCAGATCGCCGATCATCAGCACGTTGTTTTCCGTGCGGCCATCGCTCGGGTCGAGACGGAACTGGCACAGCAACTGGTTGCCGTGGCGCACCTCCAGGGTCGGTGAGCCGGCGTTCATTTCCATGGAGAAGAAGCCGTCCACTTCACTCACCCCGCGACTGGCGTGGTTGATGATGTGGTGGCCCTTGAGCGGGTTGCCCTGCGGGTCGATCAAGCGACCGAGCACGGTCAGGGTTCTCATCACTTTCACCTGGCGATATTCCACCCCCCCTTTGTTCAGGTGATAGCTGGAACGAGCCGGCTGGATGGTGGCTGCGGGAACGTGGTTACCCTCGAAATCGAAACTGACCGAGCTACTTTTGTAGGCGGTGATCGGCACGAAATTGCGCCCTGGCTTGAGTATCGCGCTGCCGCCGCTCAAATCATCGGCGCGCAAGGCGATGTCCTCGATGTCCGACTCCACGTCGATGATCATCCCGGCACCGTTGCGGTGGTATTGGCTGGTCATGACCATTTTTTGCCCGCCGACGGCCACGGTGCTTTCGAGGTTCAAGCCGCCGGTGAGGTCGTTGTTGAAGGACGAACGCTGGATGAAGCCGTCGCCATTGACCAGGTCCGAACTCATGGTCGCCATGGCATTCAAGCCGATGCCATAGGTATCGGTGATGGCCGAGGCGGAGACGCTTTGCAGCACATGGTCCTGCAGGGTTTTGCGATAGGTGATCGAGGCATTGTTATCGCGCCCGCCTTCCCTCGCGGTGCGGGTGCCAATGCTGCCGGAAATCTGTTCACCGGGACCGCCCAACGCGATATTCACACTCAAGTCGATGCCGCGATTGCGGTCGTCTCCCGAACTCACGCTGCCCGGCCGATCGAACAGCGACAGGCGCCAATTGGCGTCACTGCCAAACAGTTGAGTGCGCTGGCTCCAGCCCAGGTCCACGCCCGTGCCGTTGATGTTGCCTTCACTGTGGGACACCCGGGCGTTGATTGAGCTTTTAGTGGTGACTCGGTGATTGATCGACAGCGACGAATTGCTGGTTTGGCCGACGAACACATTGCGCTGCCGCACCCGCGTGCCATCGGGCAAGGTGTCGTAGAGCCGAGTGGTGTCGAGCCAGCTGCGGGTGTGACTGGCGACGAGACTGCCGCTGCCGTAGGAATAAAGGCCCTGTACATCGAGGCCGGTGCCGTAGTCTTGAGTCTTGTAGACGTTGGCGAACAGGCTGGCGTTATTGACGATGGCCCAGTCCACCGAGGTGCCGTATTGCAGCGAGTCGCGCACCTGGCGAGCGTTCAGGCCGAGGATTACGCGTGGGTGAAACAGGTAGTTAAACGCCGCACCGGCGGTCATGTCGCCATCGTGCTGCTCCTCCCAGTTGCTGAGCAACTTCGATTCGCGACCCGCAAACAGGTTGTAGCGCCAGCGCTCCTCATGGTTGCGCCAGTTGCTCGGTTTGTAGACCAGTTCCTGGGTGCTGGAAGTGATTTGGCCGTCTTCGATCAGGCGCACTTCCACTTCATAGATGCCGCCCGGCAGCGCACGCGTATCGAGGGTCTGCAACCCTGCTGGCACGGCCTGGGTGTTGATCAGCAAACCGTCGCGGTAAATCTCCACCGAACCCTGTCGATTGGCGGTGACATAGATGGGGTACACCGCCGGTTTCGGGTTGTTGATGGCCAGGCTGTCGGAGCTGCCGTACATCACCCCCAGCGCGGTGTCGGGGCTGATGCCAAAGGCGCGGGGCTGACGGGTCAAGCCTTCGGAAGTCGGCGTGAAATAACCCAGGCGCAGGAAGTTGCCTTCCAGTTCGCGTTGAGTGAAGAGTTCGTACACGGCGTGGTAGAGCTTGTTGTCCAGGCCACCGAGTCGAGACAGTTGCAAGTTGACCGCCTGGGTCCAGTTGCCCAGGCTGCTGCTGGCGTCCAGGCCGTAGCGTCCGCCAAGGTCCTGATTCTGACCGCCATTGAGGTTCAACTGGTTGCGTATGATCAACCCGGTGCTGCCGTGCTCCGGCAGGTTGTAGTAACGCTGTACCTCACCGTCACGCTCGGCGTTTTCCGTGAGGATCGACACCAGGGAATTTTCAAGGCTGTAATGCACAGCCAACAGCTGCTCGGGGCATTTCGCCTGGCAGCCGCCCAAGGCTACGCCCTGCTTCAGATAGTTAGCCCAGGTGTCGCGCTCACTGGGCTTGATGGTGCTGTCGCTGACATCGACGAAGTTAACCAAAGTGACGCGATCGTCGCGCGTCAGCACAATCATCGCTTCACCAAGAAACTGTTGGTCAAGTTCCACGCGCACCGCCATCGGCACATCGAAGAAGTGTTCTTCGAAACCCTTCGGCAAGCCTTTGGCCTGCGCCAGCAAACTTCGAGGTGTGTGGCCGTTTTCCATGGGCGCGGCCACGGCAGTTGCGCAAAAACACAGGGCAAGCGCCGCCGCGATGGGAGTCATCGGGAACATGAACGAAATACTCTGAAGATAAATTCGTTGAAACCCGATCGACAGGCACTGGTTACCCATCGACCGGTAAGTGTTAACGAATAAGGCTGGGCCTTAAGTCATGGCCGACTTAGTTGATGCGTGGAACGGCGTCGAAGATCACGACCGGACTGGCCGTGTAAAGACCTGTCTGAGCAACAAGCGGCTGGGCGGGGGTAATCACCAGATCAGCCCGCATGCCCCCGTTGGATGCGGCATCGCTGACCACTTCCTGGGATGTACCGCTCAAGGTTACGCCGTTGAAGGCGTAGGTCAGTGCGATGAAGTTGTTGCCGTTGTGCAGGGGTTGCGGACCACCTTCCACATAAGCGTTGACCGAACCGAGAGTGTGGCGGATATCGTAAGTCGCACGCAGCGTGCTCAATTTCTCATTTACCACGTCGTAGGCCAATTTTTCATCTTTACCGAATTCAGGATTCACCGGCTGGGCGTGGAATGTGTTGGTGGGAATAAAGGCGCTGATGTTGATGGACGAGCGCGCTTCATCCGCAGCGAACGCCATCGAAGAGCTGAGGGCCAGGAGAGTCATCGGGACGGCGATTGCAAACTTCTTGAACATTGTTGAGTACCTGTTTTTTTTCAAAGGATTGGTCTGTGGAAAGTTTTAATGAACCGTGCCAGCAACCAGCGTGATGGCATTCCTGCTCAACTTTCGACGCCAACAATGATCAACCAAAATCCTAGGAAAGTAAGTACGAAAACTCCATGCAAGATGTAGTTAAAGTACCCCACGCACCCGTGGAAAAAGCACGAAAAACAACAGAGTAAGACATTTACCTATCAGCCATATCCTACACACAGTTTTTTGAACGAGCCCCATGACCGACAGGACACCGTTCCCCCCTTACGATAGGGGATAGGCAAACAGGGCTTATGACTAATAGCAACGACAAGAGTGGGGAGCTTTTGGCCCAGGAGCGGCGGCGCCGCTGGAGCCCAGAGCAGAAGCTGGCCATTGTTGAAACGGGTTTACCGGGTGATACGTGACAACAAACCTTTTGCTTGAACGTCGGATCAAACAACCCGGCGTGCCGCGTCGGCACGAAGGCCGTATTGCTATGCGGCAGCATCAATGTAACGGGGAGTTGGTGTCCGGTTTGGTAGGGGCAGTCCAGTTTTCGCAATAAAAACACACAGAAAAGAACTAAAACAACTTCTGTAAGAAGTGTACTACTTATTCATTAACTCATTACCAACAACAGTTGGAACCTGATAATTATTTTAGTCACTCTAAAATTACCAACACTCCCTTCTCCCGCCAGACCGGCGGAGCTTCTGGTCTCCCGACCGTCGGTCAATAAAGCTTGCGCACTGCATAAGATATATCTTACGTTGTATCTAGAAATCACAGGAGAAGGAAAAAATGAGAGACCATCATTCCCCGCACCGCGAACACGGCGACGGCCGTGACGGCTTCGAAAAACGTCCCGGGCGCGAACGCGGCGGCCGCGGCCCCCGGGTGTTCGCTCCCGGCGACTTGAAATTGCTGTTGTTGGCGCTGATTGCCGAGCAGCCTTGCCACGGCTATGACTTGATCCGCCAGATCGAAGGCATGTTCGACGGCGCCTATAGCCCCAGCCCAGGGGTGATCTACCCGACCCTGACCTTTCTGGAAGAGAGCGAAATGATTCAGGGCGATGCCGAGGGCGGCAAAAAACGCTACAGCGTGACCGACGCCGGACGTCTGTCTTTAACCGAACAAGCGATCGCCCTGGACGGCGTGCGCACTCGTATCGATGTGAGCAAGCGCTCGTTGCGCGGCCATGATCGCCCGCCGCAGATCCACGAGGCTGTGCATAACCTGCGTCATGCCTTGCAACTGCACCATGGACGCTGGAGTGCCGAAGAGATCCAGCGTGTCGCCAACCTGCTCAACAACACCGCCAAAGCCATTGTCGACGGCCCCGCCGTTCAATTTGCCCAGGAGCCAGCCGAATGACCGACGTTATCGTGCCTTCCCAAACCATTCACCGCGTGATGCATGAAATAAAACGACGGCGCCTGGAGGTGCTGCGCGTCGTCGACCTGACGCCACGCATGCGCCGCATTACCCTCGGTGGGCCTGAGCTGGCCGGCTTCGTAAGCCTCGGCACCGACGACCACGTCAAACTGCTGTTCCCGCAGAATGCGGAGCAACAGGCGGCGCTGGAAACCCTGGTGCTCGGCGCCGGCAAGGACAACGGCCCGATGCCGGCCATGCGCGACTACACCCCGCGCCGCTACGACCTGGACGCCCTGGAGCTGGATATCGATTTCGTGCTGCACGGCGATGGCCCTGCCTCGACCTGGGCCGCACAGGCCCAACCCGGGCAGTTCCTGCACATCGGCGGGCCTCGCGGCTCGATGATCGTGCCGGATATCTTCGACAGTTACCTGCTGATCGGCGACGAGACCGCCCTGCCCGCCATCGCCCGACGCCTTGAAGGCCTGGCGGCCAATCGCAAGGCGCTGGTGGTGATCGAAGTGGAAAATGGCAAGGAACAGCAAGTGCTGCAAAGCGCTGCCGAGGTCAATGTGATCTGGGTGCTGCGCGAAGGGGGCAAAGACCATTTGTTGAGCACCGTGCGCCAGATCCAGGTGCCAGCCGGCAGCCTGTACGCGTGGGTGGCAACCGAGAGCAAGGTGTCGCGGCAGATACGTCGGGTGTTGCTCGACAAGCACGGTTTGAACGAACAGTTCGTAAAGGCCGTCGGCTACTGGCGGCTGGACGACAGCGACGAGGAGTAATGAGGTTTGAACTGTAGGAGCGAGCATGCTCCGGGCGGCGTTCCGACGAAAAACCTGAGAGCACCGCGGGGCGCCAGGCTTCCCGCGTTATCGTTGACCTCCATCGCGAGCAGGCTCGCTCCTACAGTTGATCGGGTACATCTGAGAGCCCAGTGGTCACCGCCACCGACGATCCAGCGCCATCAACAACAAAGCAATCACCACAAACCCCATCAGTAATCCGCCGGCATTCAAAAACACCTGTGGATAACCCAACTTGTCCACATCAATGAACGGATAGGGATAAGCCGCCAACACGTGCCCGCGAAGCAGTGTGTATGCGAAGTACAGCAACGGGTAAATCAGCCACAGCGCAATGTGCCGCAGACGCAAGGTGCCTTTCGGCACACAGAACCACCAATACAGCAGAAACAGCAGCGGCATCACGTCGTGCAACAGCTCATCGGCCAGCCATTGCCAGCCTTGCGGATGCCACAAATGCCGCAACAGCAGGTTGTAGGCCAGGCTAACCACCACGATGCTCACGGCAACACCGCTACTGACCCCCGGCTGCAGAAACCAGCGACGCGCCGCCGACTCGCGGGACGTGGCTGCACAGGTCAGCACGGTCGCCACCAGGGTGTTGCTCAGCACGGTGAAAAAACTGAAAAAACTCATCAGCCCGCCCAGCAGGCTGGCGCCGATGCTCCAGCGCGCAAAAAAAATCAGGTACAGCTGAATACTCAGCCCGGCCCAGCCCAGCACGGCCGCCAACGTCATCAAGCGTCGCTGCACGCCTTCCTTGGGTGGCATGTCAAACCGGGCGCTTGGTGCGCATCAGCTTCACGTATAAGCGCTCCACTTTCTCCCGTGCCCACGGGGTCTTGCGCAGGAACGTCAGGCTCGACTTGATGCTCGGATCGCTCTTGAAGCAACGGATATCGATGCGCTCGGCCAATCCCGACCACTCGTAATGGGTCACCAGCGCATTGAGGATCTGTTCCAGGGTGACGCCGTGCAGCGGATCGGGGTTGTGTTCGTTCATGCCAGGCCTTCGAGCAGGAGTGGGAATTGGAAGCCGCGCACCTTACGTTAAATGTAGGTGAAACCCAAAAGATCGCAGCCTGCCCCAGCGCCTACAAGGACTGTTACCGAATCCGAAAGGATGCATGTCAGGAAAAGACCTTTCTCTATTTGTAACAGAACATTATCCTTACGCCCGCTTTAGCTGAAACGTTTCCTCCTCTGCTTTGCGTCTGCCGTTTTACGTTCATTCCCCAGAAAAAGATCAAGAATTTCTTCTCTATGCCTGATTTACGACTCCCCAAAGACAGCGCTGTCTTCAAGACTACTGTTTGCCTGCTCACAGGCCTAGGCGCTTTCAGCCTCGTTACGTGCACCCAGGCGGCGCCCGCCTTCGACAGCGACTCCCCGTGGATGCTTGGCGACTGGAACGGCACCCGCAGTGATCTTTCGGCGAAGGGCTACGATTTCAAGATCGACTACACCGGCGAAATGGGCAGCAATCTGCAGGGCGGCTACGACCAGGATCACACCGCTCGCTACAGCGATCAGTTTGGTTTCGGCACTCACCTGGACCTGCAGAAAATCCTTGGCTGGGATGACGCAGAGTTCCAGCTGACCATCACCAAGCGCAGCGGCAACAACATCAGCAACGACCGGATCAATGATCCGCGAGTGGGCGGATTCACTTCGGCACAGGAAGTCTGGGGCCGTGGCCAGACCACGCGCCTGACGCAGATGTGGTACCAGCAGAAGTTCCTCGACCAGACGCTCGACATCAAGGTCGGCCGTTTCGGCGAAGGCGAAGACTTCAACAGTTTTCCCTGCGACTTCCAGAACCTGGCGTTCTGCGGCTCCCAGGTCGGCAACTGGGTGGGCGACATCTGGTACAACTGGCCCGTCAGCCAGTGGGCGATGCGGGTCAAGTATCACCTGACGCCCGAACTGTACGCACAGGTTGGCGCCTATGAGCAAAACCCGTCGAACCTCGATCGCGACAACGGCTTCAAGCTCAGCGGCAGCGGCACCCAAGGGGCCATCCTGCCGGTGGAGCTGGTGTGGACACCAAAGTTCAACGGCCTGCCGGGTGAATACCGTGCCGGCTACTACTACAGCAACGCCGACGCCACCGATGTCTACAAAGACAGCAACGGCCAGCCCGCCGCGCTGAGTGGCGAGGCTTATCGCAGCGCCTCAAGCAAGCACGGTGTTTGGCTCGGCCTGCAGCAGCAAGTCACCAGCATTGCCAGCGACCATTCCCGAGGCCTGAGCCTGTTCGCCAATGGCACGATGCACGACAAGAAGACCAACGCCATCGACAACTATGTCCAGGCCGGCCTCGTCTACAAAGGCCTGTTCGATGCCCGCGCCAGGGATGACATCGGTTTCGCCATGGCCCGCGTGCACGTCAACCCGGCGTACCGCAAGAATGCCGAGGCGCGTAATCAGGCCAATGCTGTCTTTGACTACGACAACCCGGCCTACCTGCCGCCCCAAGACACCGAATACAGCGCCGAACTCTACTACGGCGTGCACGTCACGAACTGGCTGACGGTGCGCCCGAACCTGCAATACATCCGCCACCCCGGTGGCGTGAACGAGGTCGATGACGCGCTGATTGGCGGGATCAAGATCCAGTCGTCCTTCTAACCAACAACCCAAACCCTGTGGGAGCGAGCCTGCTCGCGAAGAGGCCATCACATCCAACATTAGCGTCGGATGACACAGTGCTTTCGCGAGCAGGCTCGCTCCCACAAGGGATTACATCGACTGAACACCTGTTATATGAACCACGCCCCCGCGGGATCGTCATCTACAGTGAACCTGCGCGGGACCACTTGAAACGTAACGGAGAACCACACTATGAGCACTGAGGGTGCTTTGAGTCGAAGCCGTCTGTTGCCGACCCTGCTCGGCATACTGCTTCTGCTAATGGGCCTGGCCATGCTGGCCGGCGGGATCAAGCTGAGCATGCTCGGCGGCTCGCTGTACTACCTGCTGGCCGGTATCGGTCTTGCGCTGACCGGCATCCTGCTGATCGCCGCGCGCCGTGCCGCGTTGGGCCTGTACGCGCTGGTACTGTTCGCCAGCACCGTTTGGGCACTGTGGGAAGTCGGCCTCGACTGGTGGCAGCTGGTGCCGCGCCTGGCGATGCTGTTCGCGCTGGGCCTGGCGATGTTGCTGCCGTGGTTTCGCCGTCCGCTGCTGCGTGATGGCGCCGCCCCCATGGGCACCGGCGCACTGAGCGTGGCTGTGGTGATCGCAGGCGCGACCGCCTTGGCCAGCCAGTTCACCAACCCGGGCGAAATCAAGGGCCAACTGGACCGCGACAGCGTGCCGGGCATGACCAACACCGCGCCGGCCATGCCCGACGGTGACTGGAACTCCTACGGCCGCAGCGCCCATGGCGACCGTTACTCGCCGCTGGCGCAGATCACCCCGCAGAACGTCAACAAACTGGTACCGGCCTGGACTTACCGCACCGGTGACCTGCCAGGGCCGAACGACCCGGGCGAAACCACCGCCGAAAACACCCCGCTGAAAGTCAACGGCATGCTCTACGTGTGCACGCCGCACAGCCAGGTGATCGCCCTGGACCCGGACACCGGCAAGGAAATCTGGCGTTTCGATCCGAAGCTGTCGACGCAGAATGCGGCGAACTTCAAGGGTTGGGCGCACATGACCTGCCGTGGCGTGACCTATCACGATGACGCGGTGTATGCCTCCGAACAGAGCCCGACCGGTTCGGCCAGCCCGGCCCCGGCCAGCGCTTGCCCGCGCAAGATCTTCCTGCCGACCGCCGACACCCGCCTGATCGCGCTGAACGCCGACACCGGCAAAATGTGCGAAGACTTCGGCGACAAGGGCCAGGTCGACCTGCGCGCCAACATCGGCGGTTTCACGGCCGGCGGTTACTACTCCACCTCGCCCCCCGCGGTCACCAAGGACCTGGTGGTGATTGGCGGCCACGTCACCGACAACGTTTCCATCGACGAGCCAAGCGGCGTGATCCGCGCGTTCGACGTGCACACCGGCAAACTGGTGGACAGCGGCAACCCGGACGACACGACGCCGATTGCCGAGGGCAAGACCTACACCCGCAACTCGCCAAACATGTGGTCCGTGTTCGCAGTCGATGAAAAACTCGGCATGCTGTACCTGCCGATGGGCAACCAGACCCCGGACCAGTTCGGCGGCGCGCGTACCCCTGAATCGGAACTGCACGCGGCCGGCCTGACCGCCCTGGACATCGCCACCGGCAAAGTGCGCTGGCACTTCCAGTTCACTCACCATGACCTGTGGGACATGGACGTCGGCGGCCAGCCGACCCTGATGGACCTGAAGACCGCCGACGGCGTGAAGCAGGCCGTCCTGGCGTCGACCAAGCAAGGCAGCATCTATGTGCTGGACCGCAGCACCGGCCAGGCCATCGTGCCGATCAACGAAGTACCGGTGCCGCAAGGCGCGGTGGAAGGCGACCACACTTCGCCGACGCAACCCAAATCCGACCTGAACCTGATGCCACCGCCGCTGCAAGAGCGCGACATGTGGGGCGTCACGCCGTTCGACCAACTGATCTGCCGGATCGACTTCAAATCCTTGCGCTACGACGGCCCGTTCACCCCGCCATCGCTGCAGGGTTCGATCGTCTATCCGGGCAATTTCGGTGTGTTCGACTGGGGCGGCATCTCGGTTGACCCGGTGCGTCAGATCGCGTTCGTGAACCCGAGCTACATGGCGTTCAAGTCGAAAATGATCCCGGCCGCCGAAATCGCCGCCCAAGGCCCGCGCAAAAGCGAAACCGAAGGCGTGCAACCCAACAAGGGCGCGCCGTACGGCGTGGTGCTCGAAGCCTTGCTGTCGCCAATGGGCCTGCCGTGCCAGGCACCAGCATGGGGCTACGTGGCCGCGATCGACCTGACCACCCATGAAAAAATCTGGATGCACAAGAACGGCACCGTGCGCGACAGCTCGCCGGTTCCGATCCCGCTGAGCATGGGCGTACCAAGCCTGGGCGGCACCTTCATCACCGCCGGTGGCGTCGGTTTCCTCAGCGGCACCCTGGACCAGTATCTGCGGGCCTACGACGTGAAAAACGGCAAGCAACTGTGGGAAGGTCGCCTGCCCGCAGGCGCGCAAACCACGCCGATGACCTACACCGGCAAGGACGGCAAGCAATACGTGCTGGTCGTGGCTGGCGGCCACGGTTCGCTGGGCACCAAACAGGGCGACTATGTGATTGCCTACAAGCTGTCGGAATAAGTAACAACCGTAGCTAGCGCCAAGGCGACCCTCGCAAGGGGGTCGCCTTTTTTGTGGGCGAGCTACCAGTCCAAAAGCAGCACCCGGGGCCTTGCCTCAACGCCACAGCGGTCTAACATCAAACGAAAGGAAATTTTGTCCCAATCCCCTCAAGTTGAAGGACTCGACTACCGACACAGTACTGATCGGGCAATTGCCCCAGACACAGCAAATCGGCCAAGCTGCTGGCATTATCCCGCAGGATGGATTGTCCCTTTGACTGCCACCACGGGATTGCCAATACTCATGGCAACTTGATGCTACCCGCACGGAACAAGGAATTACCCTTTGAAGCTGGAACTCAAGAACAGCTTGTCGGTGAAGTTGCTCCGGGTCGTGCTCCTGTCGGCATTGATCGTCGGCGTGGTCTTGAGCTGCGCGCACTATAAAACACGCCAGGCCGTCGCCAGCGATGCCGAACGCATTCTCGACATGTTCCGCGACCCTTCGACCCAGGCCGTCTACAGCCTGGATCGGGAAATGGGTATGCAGGTAATCGAAGGCCTGTTCCAGGATGATGCGGTGCGTCAGGCCTCCATAGGCCATCCCAACGAAGCCATGCTGGCGCAAAAATCCCGTGAGTTGCAGCAGTCCAGCAGTCGCTGGCTGACCGACCTGATCCTCGGCAAGGAACGCACCTTCACCACCCAGTTGGTGGGACGCGGCCCTTACAGCGAGTATTACGGCGACCTGAGCATTACCCTCGACACCGCCACCTACGGCAAGGGTTTTATCGTCAGTTCGGTAATCATCTTCATTTCCGGGGTATTGCGTGCCCTGGCGATGGGCCTGGTGCTGTACCTGGTCTATCACTGGCTGTTGACCAAACCCCTGTCGCGAATCATCGAGCACCTGACCGAAATCAATCCCGACCGCCCCAGCGAGCACAAGATTCCATTGCTCAAGGGCCACGAGAAGAACGAACTGGGGCTGTGGATCAACACCGCCAACCAGTTGCTCGAATCCATCGAGCGCAACACGCACCTGCGCCACGAAGCGGAAAACAGCCTGTTGCGCATGGCCCAGTACGATTTCCTTACCGGCCTGCCGAACCGCCAGCAATTGCAAACGCAGCTGGACAAGATCCTCGTCGATGCCGGCAAGTTGCAACGCCGGGTTGCGGTGCTGTGCGTCGGGCTCGATGACTTCAAGGGCATCAACGAACAGTTCAGCTACCAGACCGGCGACCAGCTGCTACTGGCCCTGGCCGATCGCCTGCGCGCGCACAGTGGACGCCTGGGCGCCCTCGCCCGCCTGGGTGGCGACCAGTTCGCCCTGGTGCAGGCCGATATCGAACAACCCTACGAAGCCGCCGAACTGGCCCAAAGCATCCTCGATGACCTGGAAGCGGCGTTTGCCCTCGATCATCAGCAGATCCGCCTGCGCGCCACCATTGGCATCACCCTGTTCCCCGAAGATGGCAACAGTACCGAGAAGCTGCTGCAAAAAGCCGAACAGACGATGACCCTGGCCAAGACGCGCTCGCGCAACCGCTATCAGTTCTACATCGCCAGCGTCGACACCGAGATGCGCCGCCGTCGCGAGCTGGAAAAAGACCTGCGCGACGCACTGGTCCGCGACCAGTTCTACCTGGTCTACCAACCGCAGATCAGCTACCGCGATCACCGGGTCGTTGGCGTCGAAGCGTTGATTCGCTGGCAGCATCCCGAGCACGGGCTGGTACCACCGGACCTGTTCATTCCGCTGGCCGAGCAGAACGGCACCATCATCGCCATTGGTGAATGGGTGCTGGACCAAGCCTGCAAACAATTGCGCGACTGGCACGACCAGGGCTTCAGCGACATGCGCATGGCCGTGAACCTTTCCACCGTGCAATTGCACCACGCCGAGTTGCCTCGGGTGATCAACAACCTGATGCAGATGTATCGCCTGCCGCCACGCAGCCTGGAGTTGGAGGTCACCGAAACCGGCCTGATGGAAGACATCAGCACCGCCGCCCAGCATCTGCTCAGCCTGCGCCGCTCCGGTGCGCTGATCGCGATCGACGATTTCGGCACCGGTTATTCGTCACTGAGTTATCTGAAAAGCCTGCCGCTGGACAAGATCAAGATCGACAAGAGTTTCGTCCAGGACCTGCTCGATGACGATGACGACGCAACCATCGTTCGCGCCATCATTCAGTTGGGCAAGAGCCTGGGCATGCAGGTGATCGCCGAAGGCGTGGAAACCTTGGAGCAGGAGGCCTACATCATCTCCGAAGGCTGCCACGAGGGTCAGGGCTACTTCTACAGCAAGCCCCTGCCGGCCCGCGAGCTGGTGGCTTATCTGAAGCAAGCCCAGCGCAGTAACGCGGCAATCTTGTAACCCCCCCTGTAGGAGCGAGCATGCTCGCTCCTACAGAGTGAATAAGAAATATTTCCAACCGCAACCCTTTACACATAATGCGAAAGATTTGCATTATGTGTCACTTTTGCGCGCCGGACGCGTTATTCCACCCCCTCTCGAAGCAGGATGTTCGCCATGATTCGTATGCCTCTGGCTACCGCCAGTCTGTTGGCCATCGCAATTTCCCTCGCCGGTTGCGGTGAAGGCAAAGACAAAGAACAAGCGGCCGCTCCTGCGCCAGCGGCCAGCACTTCTGCGGCCCAAGTCGCACCTGCTGCGCCTGCCGCTGCCAGCAAAGTCGACGAAGCGGCCGCCAAAGCCGTTGTCGCGCACTATGCCGACATGGTTTTCGCCGTTTACAGCGATGCCGAATCTACTGCGAAAACCCTGCAAAGCGCCGTCGACGCCTTCCTCGCGAAGCCGAACGCCGACACCTTGAAAGCCGCCAAGGCCGCCTGGATCGCTGCTCGCGTTCCTTACCTGCAGAGCGAAGTGTTCCGCTTTGGCAACACCATCATCGACGACTGGGAAGGCCAAGTGAACGCCTGGCCACTGGACGAAGGCCTGATCGACTACGTCGACAAATCCTACGAGCACGCACTGGGTAACCCTGGCGCCACGGCCAACATCATCGCCAATACTGAAATCCAGGTCGGCGAAGACAAGGTCGACGTGAAGGACATCACCCCGGAAAAACTCGCCAGCCTGAACGAGCTGGGCGGTTCCGAGGCCAACGTCGCCACCGGCTACCACGCCATCGAATTCCTGCTCTGGGGCCAGGACCTGAACGGCACCGGCCCTGGCGCCCAGCTTCCGACTACCTGGAAGGCAAAGGCGCCACTGGCGGCCACAACGATCGTCGCCGCGCCTACCTGAAATCCGTGACTCAATTGCTGGTCAGCGACTTGGAAGAAATGGTCGGTAACTGGAAGCCGAACGTGGCCGACAACTACCGCGCCACCCTGGAAGCGGAACCGGCTGAAAGCGGCCTGCGCAAAATGCTGTTCGGGATGGGCAGCCTGTCCCTGGGCGAACTGGCGGGCGAGCGCATGAAGGTTTCCCTGGAAGCCAACTCCCCGGAAGACGAACACGACTGCTTCAGCGACAACACCCACAACTCGCAGTTCTACGATGCCAAAGGCATTCGTAACGTGTACCTGGGCGAATACACCCGTGTCGACGGCAGCAAGATGACCGGCGCCAGCCTGTCGTCCCTGGTGGCCAAGGTCGATCCAGCGGCAGACACCGCATTGAAAGCCGACCTGGCTGCCACCGAAGCCAAGATGCAGGTCATCGTCGACCACGCCAACAAGGGTGAGCACTACGACCAGTTGATCGCTGCCGGCAACACCGCCGGCAACCAGATCGTCCGTGACGCCATCGCCTCCCTGGTCAAGCAGACCGGTTCGATCGAAGCCGCCGCTGGCAAACTGGGCATCAGCGACCTGAACCCGGACAACGCTGATCACGAGTTCTGATCACCGCTGGCTCTTCGGTTGCCGATCGTTCCCACGCTGATCGTTCCCACGCTCTGCGTGGGAATGCAGCCCGGGACGCTCCGCGTCCCAAATCAAAAGCCGAACGCGGAGCGTCCGTTGAGGCATTCCCACGCGGAGCGTGGGAACGATCATCTGCCTAAGCGAACGATAATTCCTCTTATTCAAATTCCCATCCCCTGTTAGACTTTGCGCCCTTGTTTTGCTCGTCTTGCAGGATGTCTGATGCCCTCGCTGCCTCTTCGCTTGTCCGCACTGTTGTTGGCCCTGGGCCTGAGTGCCTGCGATGACGCCCCGAAATTCACCCAGGCTGAACCCGGTGAAGCCCGCTCCGGCGGCGGTACGACCGTGCGCAAGACCGATCAGAACGCCTTTTCGCTGCCCTCCGCTAACCTGCCGCCATCGCGGCGTGTGGACTTCAGTGTCGGCAATAGCTTTTTTCGTAATCCCTGGGTGATCGCTCCGTCGACCACCACCGCTCGCGACGGCCTCGGTCCGCTGTTCAACACCAATGCCTGCCAGGGCTGCCATATCAAGGACGGCCGCGGTCACCCGCCTGCGCCAGATGCGCGCAATGCCGTGTCGATGCTGATACGCCTGTCGATTCCCGACACCCCAGCCTACGCCAAAGTCATCGAGCAACAGGGTGTCGTACCGGAGCCCGTGTATGGCGGGCAGTTCCAGGACATGGCCGTGCCCGGCGTGACGCCGGAAGGCAAGGTGCGGGTCGACTACTCGCCGGTGATGGTTCGCTTCAAGGACGGCACCGAAGTGGAACTGCGCAAGCCGAGCCTGAACATCACCCAGCTGAACTACGGCCCGATGCACCCCGACACGCGCTTCTCGGCCCGTGTCGCACCTGCGATGATCGGCCTGGGCTTGCTGGAAGCCATTCCTGAAGAGGCCATCCTGGCGAATGCGGACGCGCAGGCCAAAGCGAAAAACGGCATCGCCGGGCGCCCGAACCGGGTCTGGGATGATATGCAGCAGAAAACCGTGCTCGGGCGATTTGGCTGGAAAGCCGGGCAGCCGAACCTCAATCAACAAAATGTCCATGCGTTTTCCGGTGACATGGGCCTCACGACCCACCTGAGGCCCTTTGACGACTGCACCGACGCGCAAACGGCCTGTAAGCAGGCACCCAATGGCAACGGCCCCGATGGCGAGCCGGAAGTCAGCGACAACATCCTGCGCCTGGTGCTGTTCTACACCCGTAACCTCGCCGTACCGGCGCGCCGCGATGTCGGCACGCCGCAAGTGCTGGCCGGCAAGACCCTGTTCTACCAGGCCGGTTGCCAGTCCTGTCACACACCCAAGTACACCACCGCCGCCGACGCCGCCGAAGCTGAATTGGCCAATCAAGTGATTCGCCCCTACAGCGATCTGCTGCTGCATGACATGGGCGATGGCCTGGCCGACAACCGCACCGAATTCCAGGCCGGAGGGCGCGACTGGCGTACCCCGCCGTTGTGGGGCATTGGTTTGACTCAAGCCGTCAGTGGCCACACCCAGTTCCTGCACGACGGCCGCGCCCGCAACCTGCTCGAAGCTGTGCTCTGGCATGGCGGCGAGGCAAAAGCGGCGCAACAACAGGTTTTGTCTTTCAATGCCGAGCAGCGCGCTGCGTTGTTGGCGTTCTTGAATTCCCTTTAATACCCATCTTCCCGCGGGAGCCCGACATGTTCCGTCCCAAATTGTTGTTCACCAGCCTTGCCGCGCTAGCCTTGGGCGCCTGCTCGCCACAGGACCCGCAGGCCGTCACTTCGGCTGCGATCGCCAAGTCGGTGATTCTGCCGACCTATACCCGCTGGGTTGAAGCCGACCGCCAGCTGGCCGTCAGCGCCCTCGCCTACTGCGAAGGCAAGGCAAATCTCGAAACCGCCCGCGCCGACTTCCTGCACGCGCAAAAAGCCTGGGCCGAACTGCAACCGCTGCTGATTGGTCCGCTGGCCGAGGGCAACCGTGCCTGGCAGGTGCAGTTCTGGCCCGACAAGAAGAACCTGGTCGGCCGCCAGGTCGAGCAACTGGTCACTGCACAACCGCAGATCGATGCTGCTGCACTGGCCACGTCCAGCGTGGTGGTCCAAGGCCTGTCGGCCTACGAATACATCCTGTTCGACAGCAAGCCAGATGTGGCCAACGCCGAGCAGAAGGCCAAGTACTGCCCGCTGCTGATCGCCATTGGCGAGCGTCAGAAACAGCTGGCCGAAGAAATCCTCAAAAGCTGGAACAACACCGACGGCATGCTCGCGCAGATGAGCAAGTTCCCGAACCAGCGCTACGCCGACTCCCACGAAGCAATCGCCGATCTGTTGCGCGTGCAGGTGACCGCCCTCGATACCTTGAAGAAGAAGCTCGGCACACCGATGGGCCGCCAGAGCAAAGGCGTGCCGCAGCCGTTCCAGGCCGATGCCTGGCGCAGCCAGTCGTCCCTGACCGCCCTGGAGGCCAGCCTCGCTGCGGCCAGAACGGTATGGGAAGGTGTCGACAACAAAGGCCTGCGCGGCCTGTTGCCAAGCGACCAGAAGCCATTGGCCGACAAGATCGACGCGGCCTACGCCGCTTCGTTGAAACTGTTCGCCAGCAGCCAGCGCTCGTTGACCGAAATGCTCAACGACGACGCCGGTCGCCAGCAACTCAATGATCTCTACGACAGCATCAACGTGGTCCACCGCCTGCACGAAGGCGAGCTGGCGAAGGCGCTGGGCATCCAACTGGGCTTCAACGCCAACGACGGTGACTGATGAGGGCGAGTTCCATGCTACGACGCCAGGCTCTGAAATTAGGGAGTTTGCTGCTGGGTGCGGTGTCACTGGGCGGCTGGACGCTGTCCAGGCACAAGGATAAAAGCCCGCTGCTGCTCTCGGCGCGGGACGATACCGACGGCAAGCACTACGCCGTCGGTTACCGGCTGGACGGCACCCGGGTGTTTGCCACCCAGGTCGGCCAGCGCTGCCATGACATCATCAATCACCCGACGCTGCCGATCGCGCTGTTCGTTGCCCGGCGTCCGGGCACCGAGAGCTACCTGATCGACCTGCGTGACGGCACGCTCCTGCAAACCGTGACGTCTCAGCCGAACCGGCACTTCTACGGTCATGCGGTGATTCACCACAGCGGTGACTGGTTGTACGCCACCGAAAACGACACCACCGATCCGGGTCGCGGCCTGCTCGGCGTGTACACGTTCGAAGGCGAACGCCTGGTGCACAGCGGTGAGATTTCCACCCACGGCATCGGCCCGCATCAAGTGTCGTGGATGCCCGATGGCGAGACCCTGGTGGTGGCCAACGGCGGCATCCGCACCGAAGCCGAAAGCCGGGTCGAGATGAACCTCAATGCCATGGAGCCGAGCCTGGTCCTGATGCAGCGCGACGGCACCCTGCTGAGCAAGGAAACCCTCGGCCAGCAGATGAACAGCGTGCGTCACCTGGGCATTGCCAGCGATGGCACCATCGTCGCCGGCCAGCAATTCATGGGGGCAGCCCACGAGCATTCGGAGCTGCTGGCGATCAAGCGTCCGGGCCAGCCGTTCGTGGCGTTCCCGGTGCCGGAGCATCAGTTGCAAGCCATGGGGCACTACACTGCCAGCGTTGCGGTGCACAGCGACTTGCGCCTGGTCGCGCTGACCGCGCCTCGGGGCAACCGCTTTTTCATCTGGGACCTGGACAGCGGCGAAGTGCGCCTGGACGCACCACTGCCCGATTGCGCCGGAGTGGGCGCGGTGGCCGACGGATTCGTCGTGACCTCGGGCCAGGGACGCTGCCGGTACTACGATTGCCGCCAGGCAAATCTGCTCGCCAAACCGCTGGATCTGCCGGCGGGGCTCTGGGACAACCATCTGCATCTGATGGCTTGAGTCAGGCCCAAAAAGATCGCAGCCTGCGGCAGCTCCTACAGGGTCATGTGTACACCTGTAGGAGCTGCCGCAGGCTGCGATCTTTTCCGGAACCGACAAAAATCAGCCATTGGATTCCCCTTCCCACTCGCGGTAATGTGCCCCACTGTCTCACCTGATTTCTCCAAGGAACTGGAAATATGCTGCGTCGCCGCATGCTGATCATGTTGGGTGTTGTACTGTTGATCGTGCTGGTCCTGGCCGGTTACAAAGCCTTCTCCATCTATACGATGATTCAGGGCTTCTCCGCGCCAAAACCGCCGATCAGCGTCGCCGTGGCCACGGCCATCGAACGGCCCTGGCAAGCCAGGCTGCCTACCGTAGGCACCCTCAAGGCGCTGCAAGGCGTAGACCTGAGCCTGGAGACCGACGGCACGGTCGTTGACCTGCAGTTCGAGTCCGGGCAGAAAGTCAAAGCCGGTCAACCCCTCCTGCGCCTGGACAGCGCCGTGGAAAGCGCGTTCCTCGAAACCGCCCTGGCCGACCTCGGCCTGGCCCAACTCGATTACGGTCGCGGAAGCCAGCTGGTGGGCAGCCAGGCCATTTCCAAAGGCGAGTTCGATCGACTGTCGGCGGTACTGAAAAAGAGCAAGGCCACGGTCAACCAACTCAAGGCCGCGCTGGGCAAAAAAAGCATCGTCGCCCCCTTCAGCGGGACCATCGGCATTCGTCAGGTGGACGTTGGCGACTACCTGGCCAGTGGCACCATGATTGCCACCCTGCAAGACCTCAGCAGCCTCTACGTCGACTTTTTCGTGCCAGAGCAGTCGGTGCCAAAGATCGCCATTGGCCAGCCGGTTGAAATCATCGTCGCGGCGTATCCGTCCCAGACCTTCCCCGGCACCATCAGTGCGATCAACCCGAAACTGGAAAACAGCACGCGCAACATGCAGGTCCGCGCGACCCTGGCCAACCCCGATGGCAAGCTGCTGCCAGGCATGTTCGCCAACCTGCAGGTGATGTTGCCCAACCCGCGGCCGAGCATCGTCGTGCCGGAAAGCGCGATCACCTACACGCTCTACGGCAACTCCCTGTATGTCGTTGCAGAGAAGAAGGCTGAAGACGGCAGCCTCGAAAAAGACGACAAGGGCCAGCCGATCCTGATCGCTGAACGGCGGTTCATTGAAACCGGTGAACGCCGCGACGGGCAGGTGGTGATTACCAAAGGTCTGCAGAACGGCGAAAAGGTGGTCACGGCCGGCCAGATCAAACTGGACAACGGTGCGCACATCGCCATCAGCGACGACAAGACCCTGGCCGAAAAGAACAGTCAGCCACGCGCTGACTGATCAAGGAACCCCCCAATGGCTTTTACCGACCCGTTCATCCGTCGCCCGGTGCTCGCCACCGTGGTCAGCCTGTTGATTGTGCTGCTGGGCTTCCAGGCCTGGAGCACGCTGCCGCTGCGCCAGTACCCACAAATGGAAAACGCCCTGATCACGGTCACCACCGCGTACCCCGGGGCCAACGCCGAAACCATCCAGGGCTACATCACGCAACCGTTGCAACAGAGCCTGGCCAGTGCCGAAGGTATCGACTACATGACTTCGGTCAGTCGGCAGAATTTCTCGGTGATCTCGATCTACGCACGCATCGGCTCCAACAGCGACCGCTTGTTCACCGAACTGCTGGCCAAGGCCAACGAGGTCAAGAACCGCCTGCCCCAGGATGCCGAGGACCCGGTGCTGAGCAAGGAAGCTGCCGACGCCTCGGCGCTGATGTACATCAGCTTCTCCAGCAAGGAGCTGAGCAACCCGCAGATTACCGATTACCTGTCGCGCGTCATCCAGCCGAAGCTGGCAACCTTGCCGGGCATGGCCGAAGCCGAGATTCTCGGCAACCAGGTCTTCGCCATGCGCCTGTGGCTGGACCCGGTGAAGCTGGCCGGTTTCGGCCTCAGCGCCAGCGACGTGACCAACTCGGTGCGCCAGTACAACTTCCTTTCCGCCGCGGGCGAAGTGAAAGGTGAGTACGTGGTCACCAGCATTAGCGCCAATACCGAGCTCAAATCAGCCGAAGCCTTCGCCGCGATCCCGCTCAAGGTCGAAGGTGACAGTCGCGTGCTGCTGCGCGATGTCGCGCGGGTCGAGATGGGAGCGGAAAACTACGACACCATCAGCTCGTTCGGCGGTACGCCCTCGGTGTACATCGGCATCAAGGCCACGCCTGCGGCCAACCCCCTCGACGTGATCAAGGAAGTGCGCAAGATCATGCCGGAGCTTACGGCCCAGCTGCCACCGAACCTGAAGGCGGAAATCGCCTACGACGCGACGCTGTTCATCCAGGCCTCGATCAACGAAGTGATCAAGACCCTGTTCGAAGCAGTACTGATCGTGATCGTGGTGGTGTTCCTGTTCCTCGGTGCGTTGCGCTCGGTGGTGATCCCGGTGGTCACCATTCCGTTGTCCATGATCGGCGTGATGTTCTTCATGCAGATGATGGGTTACTCGCTGAACCTGCTGACCCTGCTGGCGATGGTGTTGGCCATCGGCCTGGTGGTGGACGATGCCATCGTGGTGGTGGAAAACATCCACCGCCACATCGAGGAAGGCAAGACGCCGCTGGATGCCGCCATCGAGGGCGCCCGGGAGATCGCCATGCCGGTGGTCTCGATGACCATCACCCTGGCAGCGGTGTATGCGCCGATCGGCTTCCTCACGGGCCTTACCGGGGCGCTGTTCAAGGAGTTCGCCCTGACCCTGGCCGGTGCGGTGGTGATTTCCGGCATCGTCGCCCTGACCCTGTCGCCGATGATGTGCGCCCTGCTGCTGCGTCACGACGAAAACCCCACGGGCCTGGCCCATCGCCTGGACCTGATTTTCGAAAGCCTCAAGCGCCGATACCAGACAATGCTCCACGGCACCCTCAACACCCGGCCGGTGGTGCTGGTGTTCGCGGTGATCGTGCTGTGCCTGATTCCCGTGCTGCTCAAGTTCACCAAGTCGGAACTGGCGCCGGATGAGGACCAGGGCATCATTTTCATGCTGGCCAGTGCACCGCAACCGACCAACCTCGACTATTTGAACACCTACACCGACGAGTTCATCACGATCTTCAAGGCGTTTCCCGAGTACTACTCGTCGTTCCAGATCAACGGCTTCAACGGTGTGCAATCGGGTATTGGCGGTTTCCTTCTCAAGCCCTGGAACGAGCGCAGTCGCACGCAAATGGAGATCCTGCCCGAGGTTCAGGCCAAGCTGGAGAGCATTTCAGGCTTGCAGGTATTCGGCTTCAACCTGCCTTCCCTGCCGGGTACCGGCGAGGGTCTGCCGTTCCAGTTCGTCGTCAACACGGCCAACGATTACGAGTTACTGCTGCAAGTGGTCGACCGGGTGAAAAAACGCGCGATGGAGTCCGGTAAATTCGCCTTCGTCGACGTCGACCTGGCCTTTGACAAACCTGAAGTGGTGGTGGATATCGACCGTGCCAAGGCGGCCCAGATGGGCGTGTCGATGCAGGATTTGGGCGGGACACTGGCGACGTTGCTGGGTGAGGCGGAAATCAACCGTTTCACCGTGGATGGCCGCAGTTACAAAGTCATTGCCCAGGTCGAACGCCCCTTCCGGGATAACCCTGACTGGCTGAACAACTACTACGTCAAGAACACCCAGGGCGAACTGCTCGCCCTCTCGACCCTGATCACCGTGACCGACCGGGCGCGCCCTCGGCAACTGAACCAGTTCCAGCAACTCAACTCGGCGATTCTTTCCGGGGTGCCGCTGGTCAGCATGGGCGAGGCCATCGACGCCGTGCGTCAGATCGCCCGGGAAGAAGCGCCGGCGGGCTTTGCCTTCGACTATGCCGGTGCATCGCGGCAATACGTCCAGGAAGGCAGTGCACTATGGGTGACCTTTGGCCTGGCACTGGCGATCATCTTCCTGGTACTGGCGGCCCAGTTCGAAAGCTTTCGCGATCCGCTGGTGATCCTGGTGACCGTCCCGCTGTCGATCTGCGGCGCCTTGCTGCCGCTGTTCCTCGGCTGGTCGAGCATGAACATCTATACCCAGGTCGGGTTGGTGACGTTGATCGGCCTGATCAGCAAGCACGGCATCCTGATCGTCGAATTCGCCAACCAGCTGCGCAAGGACAGGGGCCTGACGCCCCGCGAAGCGGTGGAGGAAGCCGCGGCCATTCGCCTGCGCCCGGTATTGATGACCACGGCGGCAATGGTATTCGGCATGGTGCCGTTGATCATCGCCACGGGGGCCGGCGCGGTGAGCCGGTTCGATATCGGTACGGTCATTGCCACCGGGATGTCGATTGGGACGCTGTTTACGCTGTTTGTGTTGCCGTGCGTGTATACGCTGCTGGCCAAATCCTCTCGCTAAGATCGTTCCCACGCTCTGCGTGGGAATGCCTCTACGGACGCTCCGCGTTCGGCTCTTGATTTGGGACGCGGAGCGTCCCGGGCTGCATTCCCACGCAGAGCGTGGGAACGATCTGCACTGCGCAACAAAAAAGGCCTCGCATCAGCGAGGCCTTTTATTTGGGCTTCATTGTGTTCAACTTTGCGGCCTCAATCCTTGAGAGAGTCCGAACATGAACAGCAACAAATCATGATCGGGTTGAGTGGCCACGGATGCCTTGGCAACCCGTGGCAACGGACAGTGCTCGCCACTGTGTACTGAACTTAAGACTTGCGTGCGGGGCTGCTCCCATGCCGCCACCGCGAGTGAAGCAACTGCCAAGGCTCCTACCAGAAACAAACCTCGCGCAACTTCAAGTTTCATTGCTATAAACCTTTGATAGCGCTGCCAAACGCCGTCTCATAAAAATAGACGAGTTTCTTCCAGTCCGTCGGGCTGAATGACGAGTGGCGGCGCAGCTGCTTCATGTCATGGGCCGCCGCCTGGCGAGCGGTCAAGCGCCGCCGGCACTTCTCCAGATCGATCAAGGCAACTTCGACTTTGGCTGCCTCACCCTCACCGGTGACGCGAACAAATACGTGCTTGATATAGATGCAGCTGTGTTGCCAACGCCCCTTGTGCATCCGCGCCAGGTTCTCGGCCAGGTCCTTGAGCACGCGATCGTGCACAGCCTCACCATGACGCTCGCGTCCGCCGCTTTCGTACCAACGTTCGATTTCCTCGAAGCCGTCCAAAGACTTGGTCACCAACAAGGCGCGCCACTTGTGCACGGGATCGCGTTGCGCTTCGCAGAACACGATTTCCGGGACGCGCACATCGAGCAGGCGCAAGCCGGTGAGTGCATCACGCTCGCGCAGCACCGTCGGCCGTCCGAAAGGGTGCAAAAGACCCCGATGGATATGGCCGGTCTGGCGTTTTACGTAGAGCAGTTGTCCATCACTGTCCATGAGACGCTGCACGCCACTCTCGCCACCGCGCCGGACGTTGGGCTCTTCCACCCATTCTCCGCGCTGATTCCAGAAGTAATCGAATCGGTCCTGGGAGGCGACGCCTGTTCCTGCTGCACACTGCTCTACCATCTGTTACCTCTTGCGTAATACATAAACTCGCCACATGGCATAGAGCGGCAAAAAGTCGATACGTTCCTGAATACGGAAACCAGCCTGCTCAAACTCCTTTTCTACGGTAGCCGCCGGTAACACAAATCTATTTTGGTAACCTTCCTGCCCACGGGTTCTCTCCGCGCGCTTGCGTTTCCAGGCTTTGAAGTTACCGTCGACCCACAGTGAAAGGATGACGCTGTCTCGGCTGACGCGCTCGAATTCGCGCAAGATCGCCAGTCGATGCTGGGCTTCACCGATGTGGTGGAGCAAACGCATGCAGAAAATGCTGTCGACAGCGTTATCCGGCAACGCAATGTCGAACGCGGACGTCTGCAAGGGTTGTACCCGTTTCACCACTTCAGCCGGTTGCGACTGTGTAGCGATCTTGATCATGGACTCGGAGTTGTCGGCACCGATGATCACGCGGTTGGGTTTCTCCGCCAGCATTGGCCAGAAACGCCCCGCACCGCAGGGCAGATCGAGAACCAGGCCCGGCTCGCCGACCAACGCCAGCGCCTTGCGCGCCATTTGTACGTCACGCCAGTGGGACAGGCGGCGGCCGACGCCATCCTTGTGTTTTTGCAGGTAACGTTTGGCGTGTTGATCGTCGTACTTGTTGGAAAAATCCAGTTTGATCGGGCCATCCACCATCATCAATCTCCTGAGCTTCTGATTCCAACCACCTTAGGCAGTGATGTGTGAGGGTCAGGTCATGCGATTGTGAAAATTTCGTGATGAAAACCTCGAAACGTTTCGAGGTATTACAAGGCGGCAATCTCAACCAACCGTCCAGCGACCATCAACTCACAGTCGACGCATTGAACTGGACCTGAAAACGACAGCCATTGGGTTCCATGGTCGTCAGGCTGACGCTCCAGCCCTGGTTTTCACAGATCCGTTGTACTAACGATAGTCCAAGCCCGAGGCCCTCTCCGCGTTTCTCGTTGCCTCGCACAAAAGGTTCGAACATCGCTTCGCGTTTTTCCTCGGGAATACCCACGCCACTGTCCTCGACCGTGAACCCGGTGGGCATCAGGCTCAGCCGGATAAATCCACGGTCGGTGTAATGCAATGCGTTACGCAGCAGGTTGCCCATGACCGCGTGCAATAGCGTTGCGTTATACCGAGTAGTGTGGGGACCACCCCAGTCGACAATCAGCTTGAGCCCCTTGGCCTCGATCGGCTCGCGCCACAGGTTGATCAAGCCGTCGGCCACTTCATCCAGCGTTTGCTGCGCAGACATGCCGGCGTCTTCGCGCTGAGCGCGGGCCAGCATCAGGAAAGTTTGTACCAACTCGCGCATTTCTTCACTGGCGCGGGCAATTCGCTCGACCTGGGCAAGGCCGCGCTGGTCGATCCCGGGGTTTTCCAACAGCAACTCGCAGGAACTGGCCAACACCATCAAGGGCGTGCGCAGTTCATGGCTGACGTCACTGGTGAACATGCGCTCACGGGTCAGCGCCTGGCGCAACCGGCCGAGGGTAGCGTCGAAGGCCACGGCCAGCTCACCCACTTCATCGGCCGCATAATCCGGCGCCAGTGGCGGTGCCAGACCCAGTAGCTGATCGCGATGACGTACCTGACGCGCCAGCCTTACTACCGGTGCCATTACCTTGCGCGCCAGCACCCAGCCGAGAAACACCGCCAGCGCCAGGCTCAGCACGAAGCCCACCAGCACCACGGCAAACAGCACTCGCTCGCGCTCTTCGAAGTCACTCTGGTCCTGCAACAGCACATAGCGCCGACCATCGACCACCTCGACCATCGCGTGGTACGACAGCTGCTCGCGAAAAACCTCGTGAAACCCTGGATCCAGGTGCCGCAAATCCTTGGGCAACTCGAAATCGCCCCGCCCGCCGCTGAAATAAAACAACTGGTCCGGTTCCGGGCGATGGCTCCAGTCCGAAACGCTGTCCATCAGCAACAGGCGCTGCAAATCGCCACCCAGGCCCGCCGAGATCAATTTTTCTTCCACCAGGTGCACGGTGGCAACGATGCCCATGGCAAAGGCGCCCGCCACCAGTGCGCTCATCAGCGCAAAGGCAATGATGATCCGTTGAGCGAGGCTCTGTTTAAACTCCATCACGCCCCTCGGCCAGGCGGTAACCCACACCGTGCACGGTTTGCAGCAGCGGTTTGGCGAACGGCTTGTCGATCACCTGGCGCAATTGATGGACATGGCTGCGCAGGCTGTCGCTGTCTGGGCAGTCATCGCCCCACAGGGCCTCTTCGAGAATTTCGCGGCGCAGTACATGCGGGCTTTTCTGCATCAGGACCGCCAGCAACTTCAGGCCCACCGGGTTGAGCTTGAGCAATCGGCCTTCGCGGGTGACCTCCAGCGTATCGAGGTCATAGCTCAGGTCACCCACCTGCAAGGTCCGGCGACCTCCACCTTGGGTGCGACGCATCACTGCTTCGATCCGCGCCGCCAGTTCAGACAAGGCGAAGGGTTTGATCAGGTAGTCATCGGCACCGGACTTGAAGCCTTGCAGCCGGTCGTCCAGTTGATCACGGGCAGTGAGCATGATCACCGGCGTGTCGCGCCGGGCATCTTCGCGCAGGCGTTTGCACAGCGTGTAGCCGTCGATGCCAGGCAACATGATATCGAGTACGATCAAGTCGTAATGCTCCGTAGCTGCCAGATGCAGGCCCGACAAACCGTCCTGTGCGCAATCCACGGTATAGCCCTTGAGTCCCAGGTAATCGGCCAGATTAGCCAGGATATCGCGGTTGTCTTCAACCAATAAAATTCGCATGGGCATCTTCTCCGTACACAATAACGGCCGTCTCGGCCCGCGCAGCTTAAGGCCAAGCGTGATTCAGGGCCAGGGTTGCGTGCAGTCGTCGGTTGGGCGAAATCGTCGGATCAAGCCCCAACGTTTTTTTCACTATCGGTTCACGGGTTGACGACAGGGTCGAGCCCAGACTCCGCGCGGCTGCGTATTCAAGAACATTTCACTGACCAAGGATTGACCATGGTTTCGATCTCTGCACGCCCCGCTTCTCGCCCGCTCAACTTCTGGGTGTGCCTGGGTGTTCCCGCCGTTGCGGCAATCATTCTGGTGTTGCTTGAACTGACGACCCTGGACATGGACCTGGCCAGGCTGTTCTACGATCCGGTCGCCGGGGACTTCATCGGCCGGCACAGTTATTTCCTGGAAACCGTCCTGCATGATCGGGCCAAGCAAGTGGTTATCGCCTTCTCGGTGCTGGCTATCCTCGGTTTTGCCGGTTCGTTCTTTCTGCCCCGGCTCAAGCCGTTCAAGCGGGAACTGGGCTGCCTGGTGCTGTCCCTGGGGCTGGCGACGTCCTTTGTCACGCCGATGAAAGCGGTGACGGCGGTGCAATGCCCGTGGAGCCTGGAGCAATTCGGCGGTCACGAGACCTACAGCGAATTGTTGAGCCCGCGTCCGGCTACAGAAAAACCGGGGCGTTGCTGGCCTGGCGGTCACGCCGCGACCGGTTTCACCCTGTTTGCACTGTTCTTCGTGTTGCGTGATCGCCGTCCGCGCATGGCGCGTGCGGCCTTTGTTTTCGCCTTCGCCCTGGGCTCGGTTTTTTCCATCGGCCGGATGCTGCAGGGAGCACACTTCTTCTCGCACAACGTGTGGACGGCGGTATTCTGCTGGCTGATTTGCCTGGGGTCGTATTACTACATCCTTTATCGACCCACTTCCAAGGCCGAGAGAGAGCTCGAAGCACAGCCGGTCAGTGCCTGAAATACAGATCAAATGTGGGAGCGGGCTTGCTCGCGAAGGCGGTAGATCAGTCAACCTCCCCGGTGATTGACACACCGTCTTAGCGAGCAAGCCCGCTCCCACACTGAATCGCTTGCACTTCAAAATCCGGGCAATAAAAAACCCCGCCTACTTACGCAGGCGGGGTTTTTTTATACAGGGGTAAGGCTGGCTGTCGGGTAAGAGACGGCCATTGCTGACCGTCCCTCCCCTAAGAACTGTACGTGCGAGTTTCCCCGCATACAGCTCAAGCCTTTGTAAGCCCCTTCTCAATTGAAAGAGCCGGTGCCGTACTGTGTAACTGTCGATGACAATTGGGATGCAGCAACACCAGATTGTCCAGCTCGTCTCCTCCGCCCTTGTGCCGCTCGACGACATGGTGAATGTTCCATCCTGTCTCGAACGTGATCAACTGCTTGCACATCGGGCATCGCTTGCTCTGGCCAAGCCATAGCGTCAGCGTCTTCCGTTTCCCCTCATCCGAACTTCGCCATGCATATTCCAGCCGTTGCTCGAAGTACATCTCGTCCTCTGGGGCGTATGGGTTAGCCTCCGCCTTGATCTTGGTATGCCGTTTGATCGGCGTATCGCTGGCGTACAACAAGTGGAGCAGTTTGCCGCTGGGGTGTAGCCCGGAGAATACCCAACTGCGTGTTCCCACGCGCTTGAAGTACTTTTCCTTGATCCAGCGTTTGCAGCGATTCAGATGTCGCCGCCTGCACCATCGCCATAACAATTTCCAGATCCTGTAATCCACATAATTGAAGGTCTGCTTGGCAACTACTGGCCGGTGATAGTTGGCCCAACCCCTAATGACGGGGTTGATCTTGTCTATCAGTAAGCTGGCCGGCAGTGTCTTGTTCCCATCAATCAGCGCCTTAACCTTGACCAGAAATGCCTTCACGTTCTTGTGGGCTGGCTTTATCAGCAGCTTGTCACCGTACTTGCGAACATTCTGACCGAGGAAATCGAACCCATCCGATACATGCGTGAACAGCGTTTTCTCCGCCGCAAGGCTCAACCCACGCTCGGCCATAAAGGCTTCGACGACAGGTTTAACCTCGTTCTCCAGCAACTCCTTCGAGATGCCAGTGATGACGAAATCGTCCGCATACCGCACGTAGTTGACCTTGGTCTTGTAGCTGGCTTTGGTATTGCGCTGCCCGAATCGAGATTCGAGCTCCTTTTCCAGTCCATCAAGGGCCAAGTTGGCCAATACGGGAGAGATAATGCCTCCTTGCGGAGTGCCCGCCCCGGTTGGGCTCAATCGGCCGGATTCCATATATCCCGCCTTCAGCCACCTCCTTAGAACCACCTTGTCCATCGGGACGTTGATGATCAGCCAGTCGTGACTGATGTTGTCGAAACACCCCTTGATGTCGCCCTCCATGACCCACTGCGCAGAGTGCTTACGACCGAGATTGACGAACAATTGCTCGATTGCATCTGCCGTGGAGCGATGAGGACGAAAGCCATAGGAGTTTCGGTCGGCTGTGGTCTCGGACACCGGTTCGAGGGCAAGCAGGTATAACGCCTGCATTGCTCGATCCAACATCGTCGGAATCCCCAGCGGTCTGCGCTGGCCATTTGCCTTGGGAATGTAAACCCGCCGCAGTGGTCGGGGCTTGTAGCCCCTGCGCTCTAACCGAAAAACTGCCTTCCATTTGCTTTCAGGCGTACTCCAGGTTTCCCCATCGACGCCGGGAGTCCTGCGACCCCGGTTTTCAGTGACCCGTTTGACTGCCAATGTCTTGGCTGCAAACGAGCGAACCAGCATCCGCTGCAAGGTTTTCACCTGCCGCCATTGCCGATTCTTGGCTGCCTTCGCGATCCGTACCTGTAGCCCTCGCACCTGTCGATGACCTGTTTCCCAGTCTATCGAATGCCAACTGGTGGCCAGATGGGAGGACGCAGGTACTTCTATTTCAGACGCACTCATCTTGCTTTTCCTCCAGAGAAGATTTCCCTAGAGGGCAGCAGACGCACGTCGCCCTTGTGGGGGAGTGAGTGCACTGCCCCGCAAGGGATTTCTATAAATTAGACGCAGCCGGTCAGACCGACACACGCCTGTTCTTGATGGCTTTACAAGCCTTCTCGCGATCAAAGACCAGTCGGAAGTCAGCACCGTTTCCAGTCAGGGCAGAGCCCTTATCCAACCCCATTACAGGGAGGCATTCGCTTTTTCCGACATCCTCTACCCGCATTTTCAACAGTCTTCCTCACGGTCGACCTGCCTTGCCATACAGGCCAATGGCGAAAATACGGGCTTACCGAGTTCCATA